>OQVR01000529.1_pt1 | contig 16988 bp, 16 predicted proteins | sample 1691521 | NCBI WGS metagenome assembly OQVR01 (sample SAMN03418256, study PRJEB22391) | human gut metagenome | biome: human-gut; feature: organic feature; material: feces | host: Homo sapiens | place: Tanzania | collected 2013-01
TTTTTATCGCGTTTGGTGGATGATGTAGCCAAAGGTAATATAACTTTCGAGCAGGCTATAAAAGTGCTGGGGCTGGCTGTATTCGGCGGTGGTGCGGAGTACGGCAAGTTTGTAAAATCCGTAATCTATTGCTACGCGGGCGGGGTGTCCTTTGGTTTATAACCGCTGTGTATTTTTTGTCCATAGCCTTTACTTTTCTTCTATGCTTTCGTATTCATCCGGCCTAAATTCGCAGTACTCAGCATCCGTGCAGTCTGTTATTACGTCCTGTGTGTCGGACATAAGTATAAAGCGTTTGCCCTCTTGGTTTTGCTCCGTGTAGTAGTGCAGTCCGCCGTCTATAATCGCCTCGCCGGTTAGCGTGGTTTTACGGTCTGCATACTGGCTATACATCGTACCTATTAGCAGTTTTTCGGGGTGGTCAGTAACGCCTGCGCGTTTGAGCTGCTGCAACTGCTCGCCGTTACTCGTACGGTGGTAGATACCCTTTGCCGTAGGACATACCAGCGAAGCAGTACCGCATATGGTATCTATGCTTATTTCCTCAATCTGTGGCAATGCCGATGCTACATCAGCAAAGAGTTTTTCTGTTTCGTATTGTGCAATTCCCATAGGTTGGGTAATTCGTTTTTTACCTTGGATAACAGGGAAATATGGTGATACCAAGATATTTGTGCTAGTGGTACTTGAACAAACTCCTTGCCTTCACTCTCTAATTTTGCAAGTGTCACTTGCAAAATTGGCAGTTCCTTTAATTTGGCAAGTGGCACTTGCCAAATTGGAAAGTCTGGATATTCAGATGCAAAGCGTTTCATATATCGCAGATTACGTATGGAATAGCCACGATCATCTGGATAGCGAGAAATCAAATCTTTCGATGTGTAATCACAAGAAATAGTGTGAAAGTATGTAAAATGACACCTTGCTTTTGGCAGTCGCGATGGATTAGCATTGAAATATGTTGTCAAAATGTTGGCAATTTATAGAAACGAAAAAACCTAACCGCTTATTATCAAGCAGTTAGGGTTTTCTTCGGTGCGCCTGATAGGACTCGAACCTACACGGCCTAAACCACTAGATCCTAAGTCTAGCGCGTCTACCAATTTCGCCACAAGCGCATTCTTGGGTGCAAAGATACAATAATAATTTGAATAAAAAGAAGAAAAATGAAAAAAATGATGGTTTTACTTGCTTTTTACGAGAAATAATGGTAATTTTGCAAACAGATATTGTTTTGGCTTTACTTTGCAAAAATGAAGGCAGAATGGTAAGGACAGATAAAAACTATAATAACAGGAATATGAAAAAAGTATGGGTTATGATGCTGGCTACATTGATGGTTTCTTCCACGATGATGGCTGGAAATGTGAAGAAATCAACTACTCTTCCTATTGTGGGAGAGGTTGTAAAGGCTTCTCATCCGATGATTCAGTATGTTGGGCGTGTGAGCTTTGCTAAGAATCCAGATGTAGCTAGTTTCAATTATCCGGGAACTACGATTGAGGCTAGTTTTCAAGGTTCTTCTCTGAAAATGCTGTGTCGCCCGAAGACGGGATATTTCATGGCGCAGATTGATGGTTGCGAACCTTTCAAAGTGGGATTCAATGCCGAACGCGATTCGGTCGTAACCCTGGCCGCGGCTTTGCCAAAGGGGGTGCATCATGCTAAGGTGATGTATGTGATAGAAGGCTTGTTCCGTAAACCGGAATTCAGGGGATTCGTACTTGATAAGGGATGTCATCTCGTTGAGGCTCCAGCTCTCCCGGACCGGAAGATAGAATTTATCGGCAATTCCATCACCTGCGGTTATGGTGTAGAAAGCATCAGCAAGTCTGATCCTTTTGAAGATGAAACAGAGAACCATTGGCTTACTTATGCCAATATTGTAAGTGACAGTCTGAAGGCTCAGCATACTTCTATCTCCCGCAGTGGTATCGGTGTTTATCGCAACTATAATGGTCCGAAGACAGGTGATGCCGATAACATGCCTTGGCAATATGAATATACCTTATTTGACCAGCATGATGAAAAATGGGATTTTGCCAAGTATCAGCCTCAGTTAGTCTGTATCAATCTGGGTACTAACGATCTTTCTACCAGAAATTATAATATTCAACTCTACGAGAAGAACTATCGCATGTTTCTTAAAACGGTACGCAGCAAGTATCCTCATGCAAAGATTGTGATGTTGACAGGTCCGATGCTCGGCGAGAAGGAGAGTAGCAAGCAGCGAACAGTGCTTGATAGAATCTGTGCTGATGCCAATAAAACCGATAAGAATATTTACCGTTTCGATTTCAGTTTCCAGAAAGGAGATTTAGGTTATGGCGCCAGCTGGCATCCTAGTATGTTGCAGCATCGGAAGATGGCAGCAGAATTGCTTCCGTTCCTGAGAAAACTGATGAATTGGAATTAAATGAGACAGCATGTTTTCCAAACAAAATTATATGATAACAATGAACACAAAAAATCTATTATTGTTGGCATCTCTTACATTGACGATGCCTCTGGCTGCACAGACTCCACAGGAGGATTTCAAGCGGGATATTACGCTCTCGGGCAGTAATTATGTGGCTTATCGTGGTCCTCAGAAGCAGTTGACTGCAGCTCCTAAGGGTTATAAGCCATTCTATCTGAGTCATTATGGCCGACACGGTTCCCGCTATATGATTGGCAAGAAGGCTTATAATGTGCCTTATTTTTCTCTGCTCAAAGCGAAGCAGGAGGGTAAACTGACTGCTAAGGGCGAGGAAACGCTGGCTAAGGTGAAGCTGATTCGTGAGGAGGCGAAGGGGCGCGATGGCGAACTGACTCCGCTCGGAGCTCTCCAGCATCAGGGTATTACCAGAAGAATGATGGAGCGATTCCCTGAGATTTTTGCCGGTAATACGAATATCGAGGCTCGAAGCACCTTGGTTATCCGATGCATCCTCTCTATGGAGAACGGTTTGCAGCAGATGCTCCGTATGAATCCGAAACTTCATATCTTCCATGATGCCAGCGAGCATGATATGTATTATATGAACCAGGGCGACAGATATCTGGATAGCTTGAAGAACAGTGTGGGTATCAAGGTGGTACAGCAGGAATTTGCACAGAAGCACGTTAGCTATAGCCGCCTGATGCAGGAACTGTTCAACGACCCTGCCTGGGTGAAGCAGAATATCAATCAGAGCGACCTGAACAGAAAACTCTATGAGATGGCAAGTTCTATCCAGGGCACAGAACTGAGAGGCAAGGTTTCGCTCTACGACCTTTTTACTGAGGAAGAACTGTATCAGAACTGGCTGAATGCCAACATTTGGTGGCAGATGGCTTACGGTAACTCGCCTTATACGGGCAATGTGCAGCCATTCTCCCAGCGCAATCTCCTGAGAAACATCATTCAGAAGGCGGATAGCTGCATCGCTCTTCCACATCCGGGTGCTACATTGAGATATGGACACGATACGATGGTTACTCCGCTTACCTGTTTGCTGGATTTGAACGGGTATGGCGAGGAGATAAAGGATCCGGAGAAGATTGCTTCTCAATGGTGGGATTACAAGATTACCCCGATGGCTACCAACCTGCAGTTCGTTTTCTATCGCAACAAGGCGAATGATGTATTGGTAAAGGTGCTTTTGAATGAAGATGAGACCACTTTGCCTATCAAGAGCGATGTGGCTCCTTATTACCATTGGAATGACTTTAAGGAATACTGCCTGAAAAAACTGGCGGGGTATAAAAGGTAAAAAAGTAAAAAGGTAAAAAAGTAAAAAGGTAAAAAAGTAAAAAGGCGCAGATAAAGGAAGGCCTTTATATACTGGGTATTTTTTATATAAAAAAAGGGAGTTAAAGTGGATAACGCTTTAACTCCCTTTATTTTACTGTGGCCCTGATAGGCAATTGTAATGTCTTGATAACCTGTATGTTTATTGCTTCGATAACCAGTCTTTATCCTTCTGGTCTTCTTCGAAATCTTTTTCAGAGAAAAGGTTGGTCTGACCGGTCAGTTCATCAATCACCTGTTGCTCGCTTTTGCCAGCATCTGGATCCAGGTTTTCACCTTCATTCTCTGTCTCAGAAGAATCCTGCTCTTCATCATTATCCTCAGAAGGCGGTTCTGGGAATCGGGTTGGTTCCAGTTCCTCGATACTTTCAATCTTCCATGTCGTGAGGCGCTTACCCTTTGCCTTGAAACTCTTCTGCGCAATGAACTGCTCGGCATCGATTTCTTCGGCAGGACGGATGGCATCCACACCGCCATAAGTAACCTTGATGCGTGGATAAACCGTATCGGTAAGCAAGATGAGCTTGCAGTTAGGATTCTCGCCCATGAAATTCTGATGGCGCTTGGTGGCATCCATCGTGAATCGCTTGATGTATGGATATCCCTGATTGTCGGCATCGTAAAGGATAGCCGTCCATATCTTGTGCTCATCCCATTTCTCTAAGCGGATGATGTTGTCCTCGTAGTGGTTGTTGGCATCGAAATTGGTGATGTAGAATTCACCGTTGTCGAGTACTACCAAGATAGAATCATCATCATTGAATTCGCCCAGGAAGCGGCCGTTCTCATCGTAGTTGATGCGGTTTACGTCTGGGTCGAACCAAACCTTTCTGCCTCCTAACGTACTGTGGCCGTGACTCTTCAGACCGATACGGCGAATAGGGCGCTTGGTCAGGAGATTACCTTTGGCAGCACGTCCCTTGATCAGAATGTCTGAGAAATCCTTCTCCAGGAAGATGCTCTGGCGCTTCTTCGTCAGGTCTGGCTCCATCGTACACTTGATGATTTCTGCCTCACCATTCGGGTTGGCGGTGAAATAAATGACGCGGCTGCCAGGTGTGCCCTGGGTGATGTCATACAACTTGTCGCGGGTCATGGCGGTTACGTTGAATCGCTTGATGAAGTAATCGCCCTGTTTGCCGTCGCGGTAAACACAGTTGTAGATGGTGCGCTTGTCGTTCTTCTTGAATACCTGTACATGGAGGATATTCTTACCGACGAATATCTTGTCTGCTACCTTGGTGACTTTAAACTTACCATCCTTATAGAAGATGATGATGTCATCGAGGTCGGAGCAGTTGCATACGAATTCATCCTTCTTCAACCCTGTACCAACGAAACCTTCCTGACGGTTGATATAGAGTTTCTCGTTAGCCTCAACAACCTTTGTCGCCTCAATGGTGTCAAAGTTCTTGATTTCCGTCAGTCTCGGATGCATGGCTCCGTATTTCTCTTTCAGATAGATGAACCAGTTTGCCGTAACCTCCACCATATTGTTCAGGTCACGGTCTATATTTTCTATCTCAGCCTTTATCTTAGCCATCAGCTCATCAGCCTTATCCTTATTGAATTTAAGGATACGCTGCATCTTTATCTCCATGAGTCTGAGGATATCATCTTTCGTCACCTCTCTGATCATCTGCGGATAGAATGGGGTGAGTCTTTTGTCGATATGCTCACATGCAGCATCCATATTTGGAGCGTTCTCGAAACCTTTGTCTTTGTATATTCTCTCTTCGATAAATATCTTTTCGAGCGATGCGAAATGTAACTGTTCCAAGAGTTCCCCTTTGCGTATCTCAAGTTCCTTCTGTATAAGAGCTTTCGTGCGGTCAACGGAATGGCGCAACACATCGCTCACCGTAAGGAACTGCGGTTTGTCATCTTCTATAACGCAACAATTCGGCGAGATGTTCATCTCGCAGTCTGAGAAGGCATAAAGCGCATCAAGGGTCTTGTCAGAGGATATTCCAGGAGCCAGATGCACCTGTATTTCCACCTCAGCAGCCGTATTGTCGTCCACCTTACGTGCCTTTATCTTTCCTTTTTCTATTGCCTTCAATATAGAGTCGATGAGCGTCGTGGTAGTCTTGCCAAACGGTATTTCCCTGATTACGAGCGTTTTGTTGTCGAGCTTTTCGATCTTTGCCCTCACCTTGAGCACGCCCCCACGCTGTCCATCGTTGTATTTACTTACATCTATGCTTCCTCCCGTAGGGAAATCCGGATAGAGATGAAACTCCTCCCCATGCAGGTATTTCACTGCAGAGTCACAGATGTCATTGAAATTATGCGGAAGAATCTTTGACGACAGTCCGACAGCAATACCTTCCGCTCCCTGTGCCAGTAGCAAAGGGAACTTTGCCGGCAGAGTGATAGGCTCCTTGTTTCTGCCGTCATAGCTGAGCTGCCAGTCAGTAGTCTTCGGATTAAACACTACATCAATGGCAAACTTCGACAGTCTCGCTTCGATATATCGTGGAGCGGCAGCACGGTCGCCGGTAAGGATGTTTCCCCAGTTTCCCTGACAGTCCACAAGCAAATCCTTCTGTCCGAGCTGAACAAGAGCATCACCGATGGAGGCATCACCATGAGGATGGAACTGCATGGTGTGTCCTACAATGTTTGCTACCTTGTTGTATCGGCCGTCATCCATCCTCTTCATAGAATGGAGAATACGCCTCTGCACCGGCTTTAGACCATCTTCGATATGGGGCACAGCTCGTTCAAGGATTACGTAAGATGCATAATCCAGGAACCAGTTTTTGTACATTCCGCTAAGATGATGTACTGCCGAAGCATCGAACCTGTTGGTTGGAGTATAGTCAGAGTGTTCTTTCGTTTCAGAAGAGTCCGTCTGTTCCATGTCCTCCTGCTGTTCGTTCAATTCGTTTTCGCCTTTAATCTCGTTGTCTTTGATATCGTCGCTCATAAAAAGTATTCTTCCCTTACCTTAATTAAAATGGAAAATTTCTTCAAAAGTACGTTTTTTTTTCGAATGGAACAAATTTAGTCCAACGAAAAAGTCACCTTATAAAGCCAAACGGCAGACTTATATAGAAAAAAAAGCTGCCGCGCCTTATTTGCCATTCACCTCTTCCTGAGCCTTTGAATACAAGTCCTGCATCACCATTCCGGCAATGGTAAAGCCAAAGATTGCCGTTATATGGGCGACAGTACCGTTTATCTGGGCTTTGGAGCTGCACCATTCATGGTTCACAAGAGCCGGATCACCAGGTCCTGCCTGTGCCTTAGGGCACATACAATGTTCCGTTCCACATGTTGAGTTATGTCCCATATTTGAAAGCAGTTCCTCGCTGTACACACATTTGAACTTACGTGCCGGACGCACCTTCATCTTTCTGAACTTACCTCTCAGCGCCCTTGCCAACGGACAGCCTTTCACTTTCCAGAACTCTGCGACATGAATTTTTGACACATCCATCTTCAAGGCTGCACCCATCGAAGAGATGAAGACCGCCTTTGTCTTGCATGCTTCAAGAATCAGATGCGCCTTATCTTTCAAGCTGTCTATGGCATCTATAATATAGTCATAGTCCTCGATATGGAAATCTGCCGCTGTATTCTCGTCATAAATCTTCTGCTGCGCATCAATCTCCGCCGTAGGATTTATCTCAAGCAGACGTTCTTTCAGCACTTCCACCTTCACCTTGCCCACGGTCTTTGTCGTAGCCATAAGCTGACGGTTTATGTTCGTTATACAAACACGGTCGGAATCAACGATGGTGAGATGACATATTCCTGAGCGGACCAGACTCTCAGCGCACCAGCTTCCGACACCGCCTACACCAAAGATTATCACTCTTGCATCGGCAGTCCGCTGCATCACTTGCTCTCCTACGAGCAGCTCCATTCTCTTGAATATTCCTTTCTCTATACCCATTGTATATGTTTTATCCTATAATCTTTCTTATTTTCTCCATGTCTGCTATTTCCGACAACGGCTCTACAACGAAGTCACGCTCCATCATAAGCGGATGCGGTACCATGAGTGTAGGCTCGTTGATATGCTGCTCATCATAAAGCAGAATATCTATGTCTATTATACGGTCGTGGTATATTCCGTTTTCCGACTTTTCTGTCCTTCCCATGCTGCGCTCTATCTGCTGCGTCATGGCAAGCACTTCGTGTGGAGAGAGCCTTGTCTCCACACACACCACGGCATTTACGAAATCATTGTCCGACTCAAAGCCCCATGGCTTGGTGCCGTAAAGAGCCGACTGGCGAACGACATCGCCAATCAGCTCCTCTATATTCCTTATAGCCCCAGCGATATTGTCTGCCTTATTGCCGAGGTTTGTTCCTAATCCCAAATATACTTTCGACATGCTTTTCTATTCTTCCCCTTATGAGGGTTGGTGTAGACATTAGTCGTTAAGTATCAGCATTGCATCGCCATAGCAACCAAACATATAGCCATTGTCCACAGCTTTCTGGTAAGCCTCCATCACGAGGTCGTAGCCTCCGAAGGCTGCTGTTGCCATAAGCAGCGGCGACATTGACTGATAGAAATTGGCAATCATAGTGTCTGCCAGTCCACATTCGTATGGCGGGAAGATGAACTTGTTTGTCCATCCCTCATATTCCTTCAGCATCTTGTCGGTACCGATAGCGGTCTCTGTAGCTTTCAGCACGCTGGTTCCCACAGCACACACATGTCTGCCCTCACGCTTTGTCTTGTTTACTATTTCGCAAGCTTCCTTGTTGATGACCATCTGCTCCGAATCCATCTTGTGTTTCGTAAGGTCTTCCACCTCTATGCTGTGGAAATTTCCGAGTGCGCAGTGCAAGGTGATGAAAGCAAAGTTTATTCCCTTTATCTCCATCCTCTTCATCAGCTCACGACTGAAATGCAAACCAGATGCTGGAGCGGTCACTGCTCCTTCGTTCTTTGCGAATATACACTGGAAGCGTTCCATATCCTCTTCCGTCGCAGCGCGCTTGTCTACGATATAGCGTGGCAGCGGAGCTTCGCCAAGAGCGAAGAGATCTTTCTTGAACTCATCGTGTGGAGCATCATACAGGAAACGGAGCGTTCTGCCTCGGCTTGTGGTGTTATCGATAACTTCAGCCACCATTGAGCTGCTCTCGTCGAAGAACAGTTTGTTTCCTATTCTTATCTTCCTTGCCGGTTCTACGAGTACATCCCAAAGACGCATTTCCTCGTTAAGCTCTCTCAACAGGAACACTTCTATCTTTGCCTCGGTCTTTTCCTTCGTACCATAAAGTCTGGCAGGAAACACCTTTGTGTCATTGAATATGAATGTATCGTGCTCATCGAAATAGTCAAGAACATTGCGGAAATCCAGATATACCGGATTACCGTTCTCATCTTTCATCTCTTTTCCATCAGCATCTTTCTTAAACATATCGATGGTGCCCGACTTGCGATGCAACACCATCAGCTTACATTCATCACGATGATATGAAGGTTCCAGAGCAATCTGTTCCTCTGGCAATTTAAATTTGAATTGCGATAGTTTCATATTCTGTTGATCTTTTTTTATTTTCTGTTATTTGTTTTCCACGCCTTCTATCTCCTGCTGGTCGAGCCATGCCGGGAAATCGTCAAGCGTTATGCAGTTTTCCACTCTTATGTCCCCCACCCGTGTCCTGCGCAGGGCGGTAAGAAAGGCACCACTGCCAAGAGCCGTGCCTATATCTCTTGCCAAGGCTCGTATGTAGGTTCCTTTTCCGCACACCACTCTTATCGAGAGCTGCATCGTCTTCTGGTCGAATGATGTCATCTCTATTTCGTCCACTCTGAGGGTCTTTGCCTTGAGCGGCACGTCGTGTCCCTTCCGCATCAGCTTGTAAGCCCTGTGTCCGTTTATCTTGCAGGCGGAATATGCCGGCGGCACCTGCTGTATCTCACCGATGAATTTCTGGAGTGTCTCCCTTATCAGTTCCTCCGTTATATGGGCAGTGGGATAGGTGTGATCCACGGTATGCTCTTTGTCGAAGCTTGGTGTTGTGGCACCGAGCTGCAATGTGGCAGTATACTCCTTGGTATGAGCCTGCAGTTCGTCGATGCGCTTTGTAGCCTTTCCCGTACACAGGATGAGCACTCCTGTGGCAAGAGGGTCGAGAGTTCCGGCATGGCCGGTTTTTACCCTCTTCACTCCAAGCTTGTTTGATATCAGGAAGCGGATATGAGCCAATGCGCCAAAACTCGACATGCGGTATGGCTTGTCTATGCAGATAATCTCGCCTTCGTTGAAATTCATAGCCATGCCGTCAGTCTGTCATTTTCAGGTCTATGCCGCAGAGCGAACATATGATTATTATGAGTCCGATGATAATCCTGTACCATCCGAAGGCGGCAAATCCATATTTCGTGACATAGCTTATGAAGAACTTTATGGCTGCAACCGCAACGACAAACGCCACCACGGAACCAAGGATGAGGATAGTCAGATTGTTCCCCTGTGTGAGCAGCGAACCTCCTCCGTGGCTTATCAGTTTGTACACTTCAAGACATGTTGCACCGAACATGGTCGGCACGGCAAGGAAGAACGAGAACTCTGCCGCTGCTTTTCTTGTCAATCTCTGCGACATTCCGCCCACGATGGTTGACATGGAGCGCGAAACACCCGGAATCATAGATATGCACTGTATGAATCCTATGATGAGAGCCCTTTTGTAAGTAAGTTTCGTGTTCTCGCTGCCATTTATGAATATCCTGTCGCAGAACAGCATGAAGACTCCTCCTATTATGAGCATCCATGCCACGAGCTGCACGTTTCCGAGGTTCTCCTCGATGGCATCGTTGAACGCCAGTCCCAGCACGACTGCCGGCAGTACGCCGACCACGAGACGTGAGTAGAAGTCGAACATCGCCTTCCAGTACGGTTTCCCGTTCTGTGCCGCCTCCGGATAGAAGAACCTTTTCCAGTAGAGACATATTACCGAGAGTATTGCCCCGAACTGTATTATCACTGTGAAAGCATTGACGAACTTGTCGTTCACATCAACCCCCAAGAGGTTTTCCGCTATAATCATGTGTCCTGTAGAAGAAACAGGCAGGAACTCTGTCAGTCCCTCAACTATTGCGATAATTATTGTCTGAAATATGGTCATTCTATTCTACTGCTTTTTGTTTTCGTCGTGTGTAAGAGTCTCTTCCTTTGCTGCTGCATGTCCGTCTGATGCAAACGATTTGGGTTTCTTCATTATTCCGGCAATCAGCGAAACGAATCCTATGAAACATACTATTGGTGCAACCTTTACGCGCATCGTGCTGAATATCTCCGGATTGAACTGATGCTCGTCGGAGCTACCTCCGCTCATCAGTATGAATCCTACGACTACAATCAGCATGCTGACCGCCATCATTATGAAGTTCACGCGGCCGAATGCAAAATTTCTCTTGTCCATATAATTTATCCTCAATTATTTAGTTCGTTTAAATCTTATACAAATCTCCGGCTTTCATCCTCAAGAACTTGTTTACCGAAAGCCAAGCGCAGAACAGAGTGATGAGCAATCCGAAGAGGAGAACCGCACCGCCCGTTATCGCCATCACCTGCCAGGTGAGCACAACCATAACGTCGGGCTCATAGGTATAAAGGGCATAGATACCACCAGCCAACACGCAGTCGGCAATCACTGCGGCAAGCAAGCCGAGCCCCATGGCGTTTCTCAAGAACGGTCTGCGGATGAAGCCCCATGATGCGCCGACGAGCTTCATCGTATGGATGGAGAAGCGACGGGCATACATACCCAAGCGCACGGTATTGCTAATCAGAGAGAACGACACGAAGGTGAGCAGCACGGCAAGCGCAAGCAGCACGATGTTTATGCGCTGCAGATTATAGTTCACGCTGTCCATCAGGTCTTGCGGATACGTCACGTCGGTAACCTTCTTGTTAGCTTTCAGACTTTTGGAAATCCACTTCAGGGAGTCGGAATTGGCATAATCAGCCTTCAGCTGCACCTCCATGGATCCGACAAAGGGATTGGTGCCGATAAACTCACTCGGATCGGTGCCCATGGCAGCGGTCTGTTCTTTCAGAACCTGTTCCTTACTGATAAAATTCACCTTATTTATATAAGGGAGCTTGTACAAGTCTGCCGTCAGCTGTTTTGCCTCAGGATTTGTCATGTCATCACTGAGCATCATTGTCACGGTAAGATTCTCCTTGACATACGATGATAGGTTCTGAGCCGTAAGCACAGAAAACACGACCATTCCCAACAAAATCAGCACCATAGCGGTACTTATACATAGAGTAATTGCCTGCAATCCGTATCGATTGCCGGTCTTTTTCTTTTTCTTCGTCATTTTGCAAAATGGTTATATAACCCGAATTCGCTGCAAAGATAACACAAATCGAGGGGAGAATAAAATAAATTCATTTATTTTTTATCCCAAGACGCTGTTTATCTTTCCCAATAAAGACTTTTTATGATTATCATCGCTTTTGACCATAATGTTGCAGACAAAGAAATGCACGTTTATTTAGAAAGTCGGTAACTTTCTAAAAAAGACACTATCACAGGACAACAAGCTTTTGATGTTTTTTATAAACTTTCTTGGGTTTCTTTCTTCTTTGTTCTTTTTAATTATTACTTTTGCCCACATGAGTACAGTAATTTATCCATCACCGATATTCGGACCGATACACAGCCGCAGACTGGGTGTGTCGCTGGGAATAAACCTGCAACCTGCCGATGGCAAGGTTTGCACTTTTGATTGTATATATTGTGAGTGTGGCTTCAATGCTGACCATCATCCTACCCTTCCTCGCCCGACACGCGAAGAGGTGGCTAAAGCTCTTGAAGCGAAACTAAAAGACATGGCGGAGAACGGGCCGAAGCCCGACGTGCTGACATTTGCCGGTAACGGCGAACCTACCTCGCATCCCCATTTCGCCGAAATCATAGACGACACGATAAGGCTACGCGACAAGTATTGCCCACAGGCAAAGGTGTCGGTACTGAGCAATTCCACTATGCTACACCGCAAGCAGGTGCACGACGCCCTGATGCGGATTGACAACAACATCCTGAAGATCGATACCGTTGACCCGACATATATTAATAAGGTGGATCGTCCGCAACAACCGTCATACGACGTGCAAGACATCATCGAGGGCATGAAAGCTTTCAACGGGCACGTGATAATACAGACCATGTTCATGAAAGGTCTCAGCAAGGGCGAGGACGTAAGCAATGTGAAAGAGGAGTATATCAAGCCGTGGCTGGAGGCTGTAAGAGAAATCAAGCCAATGGAGGTTATGGTTTATACCATTGACCGCGAAACTCCTGACCACGACCTACAGAAGGCAACCCACGAGGAACTTGACGCCATCCGCGACAGGGTAATTGCAATGGGCATACCTTGTACAGCATCATATTAACAGTTTTAATAATTACAGCAACAGATGATAAGTCGCTTGTTCTTAAATTCCATCAGCGAAATAGAGAAGGTGCCGGAACATTCCCTGAAGCGCCTTCTCAACGAAGCACACCTTAACATAAAGGTGGAGGATGCCATCATCTTCGGCGTCAAGCTTGTCGTGATATACCTTATCGTAAGGATTCTCACGGCAATCGCAAAATACCTCTTCCGCCACACTATGCGAAAGCAGGCGGAAAAGGGAATGGATGTGACGAAAGTGATGTTTCTGAAACAGATTGTGGTGACAGCGATATATATCATCGGCTGCGCCACCTTCCTCTCGCTCATCCCTGGAATGGAGAAGATAAGCAACTCCATACTTGCCAGTGCGGGAATCCTTGCCATGGCTGTGGGCCTCGCCTCACAGGAGGCATTGTCAAACATCGTCGGCGGACTGTTCATAATATTCACCCGTCCGTTCAAGGTCGGCGACTTCATTAAAGTGGACGATGAGGTGGTAGGTACTGTAATCGAGATTACACTACGCCACACGATACTGCGGAATGTGGAGAACAGAATGATTCTAATACCTAACAGCAAGATTAACTCCGCCACAATCATCAACTCCTCATACGGCGACAGCTCCACATGTGCTTTCATAGACATCGGCGTCTCTTACGACACGAATCTCGACCAGGCTATAGAAGTGATGCGTGAGGAAATAATGAAACACAAGCTGCTTATCGACCATCGCACAGGAGAGGAGAAGAAAGCTGGAGTGCCGGAGGTTGTGATAAGGGTTATTAATCTCGGCGATTCTGCAATAACTCTGCGTGCATGGGCATGGGCATCAACGGCAACAGATGCAACAATAATGAAATACGACCTGTTCAAAAGCATTAAGGAACGGTTCGACAAGGAGAAGATAGAAATCCCTTATCCTTATTTCAACCAGATTGTGAAGAACGAAGGCCTATAAATATTTAAAAAATATGATACGCATAGCCCCTACCTGTTATTCCTTGATAATCCAATCACTGATGGTGCGCTGTTCGCTGTCATAGTTCACTCCTACCTTCACCAATGGCTGCAGAATGCTTTACACAGTAGATTTAAGCATACTCCTTTGCCAAAGGATTTGCATGTTAAAAATCATCACATCAAATTATCATAAAAGAGGTGGATGCTTTATCGCATCCACCTCTTTTATATTATGTATCCCAACAAGAAAGGGTCTTGGGAAACTATGATTTACTTCATGTTAACGTATGGAATCTTATCCATATCGCCATAGTCGAGGTTCTCACCACCCATACCCCATACAAACATATAGTTGCTTGTAGCAGAAGCACAGTGAACACTCCATTCCGGCGACATGATAGCCTGCTCGTTGTGCAACCAGATTACACGTGTCTCCTGTGGCTCACCCATGAAATGAGCTACAGAGTTACCCTCCGGAAGATTGAAATAATAGTAAGCCTCTACACGACGGCCATGAGTATGTGCAGGCATTGTGTTCCAAACAGAACCAGGAGCAAGCTCGGTAAGTCCCATCTGCAACTGGCAAGGTCCTCCCTTACCACCGTTCTTCTCAGAAAGCACGTTGTTAACAATGAGCTGGTTGATGACGCGGTCGTTGCTCTCCTCCATCTTTCCTGCATGGAAACTGTTTGAGTTCAGGCACTTCAGCTTCTTTGCACGTGCAGCATCGTTGCACACAATCATCTGTGTAGGATATGCCTTGTGGGCTGTTGTTGAGTTCAGATAGAACTTTGCTGGGTTTGAAGCATCCTTGCTGGCAAAAGTAATATCCTTGGAACCGCGACCTACATAAAGAGCATCCTTGAAATGAAGCTCATATTCCTTACCGTCAACGGTAACCACACCTACACCCTTGCTGGTATTGATGATGCCGAGCTCACGGTTGAAACAGAAATAAGGAGCCTTCAAAGGATCGATAGTCTCCAGCTTCAATACTGAGCCTACAGGCATTGCACCACCATACACGAGACGGTCATACATAGAGTATGTGAAATGGATTTTGTTTGCCTCCATCACATTCTCCATAGTGAAAGCACTGCGCAGACGGTCTGTGTCATAGGTCTTTACATCCAAAGGATTACAAGCCGTCTGAATCTTGTAGTCTGTCTGTGCGTTTGCACACATTGCGGTAGCCACAAGAGCTACTGATAACAATAGTTTCTTCATTATTCTGATTATTTTATATTAGTCTTTCTTTGCTTCTCTGTCTTCCTTTACGATACGTCTGTTGTTTATAAACATCAGTCCGACAGTAATAACTGCAAGGACTCCCATTCCTACATATTCAAGCTTTACGCCACGATAAATAAGCCAGCCGAAGAGCGATGACGCGAAGTCAAGGGCACCGCCTGAGAAGCCTTCAGGTATCTCCGCAGCCTTGTCTTGTGTCGCTGCAAACACATGGTTGGCTGCCATTGTGAAGTCAGGAGCCATATCGGTAACGAAATACAAGCCGACGATAAGTGCCACAAGACCGATTATAAGAGTCTTTACCACATTACCTTTTGTGAATGGCAACACCATTGGGAACAGATAGAACATTCCGGCAAGGGATGCAAGCGGCAGGAACTGGTTGCCTGGCAGGAACACCGCCAATGCGAGGATTACAGGGATAAGGATGATTGACACGACAAGCGTTGTAGGATGACCAATTACGAGTGCCGGGCTCATACCTATATGTACTTTCTTGCCGTTGAACTTACTCTTTACCAACTCCTGGGTCTTCTCTGATATCGGCTTCAAACCCTCGATGAAGAGAGAGGTGATACGTGGGATAAGCTCCATAACAGCACCCATAGTAACACCAAGGAACAATATCTTCTTAATATCAAGCTGGGCTGCCCATCCGATAAGCATACCTACAATGACTCCGAGTACGAGTGGCTCTCCAAGCACGCCGAACTTCTTCTTAAGTCCTTCTGCATCAATATCGAGTTTTGAGAATCCCGGTATAAGGTTCAGCAATTTGTCAAACACTATGGCAAATGGCATGAAGCTCTGGCAGAACGGCTGCGGGATGGATATTCCGTCGAGATCGTAATACTTCTGGAACTTCTCTGCTGTAAGGTCTGCACACACAAGAGTGATGATGTAGCAGACTATTGCTGCGAAATACCCCCACAGCAGACTCTCTCCCATTACAAAATATGCCACAGCACCGATAAAAGCGAAATGCCAATAGTTCCAAAGGTCTATATTCACCGTGCGTGTGGTCTTGGTGACGAGCATAAGGAAGTTGACACCAAGACAGATTGGGATGATAAGAGCACCGACTGCCGTATTGTAAGCCACGGCAGCTGCTGCCGGCCAACCCATATCAAAGACATTGAGCTGCAAATGATACAGGTCGGAGATACCTTTCAGCGGGTCATTGAAGTTTGTGGTGAGCAGAGCTGTCACAACACCAAGACCAACGAATCCTACTCCTACAAAGAGTCCAGACTTGAGAGCCTTTCCGAATTTCATGCCTATACAAAGTCCGATAATGGTGAAGATGATAGGCATCATCACACTTGCACCCAGACTGATAATGTAACTGAATACTTGTTCCATTTTGTTTTCTTTCTAATTATTTTCGTTAGTAGATTTACATAGTTCCGGTGGCAAAGTTAGTAAAAATAAATCAAATTACATAATATTAGATGATTATATACGGAATAATAACAATACTTGTACATGAAATAACGAATAGAAACAAAAAAAACTTCCGCAAAACAGTGAGAACCGTCTTACGGAAGTTTTTTAATTACACTACTGAAATTTTATCTGCAAATCTTTATGGTCTGTGTTCCCAGTATTGATGAGATAGCT
>OQVR01000530.1_pt1 | contig 16987 bp, 13 predicted proteins | sample 1691521 | NCBI WGS metagenome assembly OQVR01 (sample SAMN03418256, study PRJEB22391) | human gut metagenome | biome: human-gut; feature: organic feature; material: feces | host: Homo sapiens | place: Tanzania | collected 2013-01
GAATTTCGCTACCTTAGGACCGTTATAGTTACGGCCGCCGTTTACTGGGGCTTCGATTCAGACCTTTGGTTTGACCCTAAGTCCCCCTCTTAACCTTCCAGCACCGGGCAGGTGTCAGGCCATATTCTTCATCTTAACGATTTAGCATAGCCATGTGTTTTTGGTAAACAGTCGCCTGGACCATTTCTCTGCGCCCTACTCGCGTAGGGTCTGCTTATCCCGAAGTTACGCAGTCAATTTGCCTAGTTCCTTAGCCATGATTCACTCGAGCACCTGAGGATCCTCTCCTCACCCACCTGTGTCGGTTTACGGTACGGGTCGCTATACGCTACACGATTCTTAGATTTTCTTGCAAGTCTGCTTACCTGCGCTGTTCGATCAGACGAATCCTCTCGATACTGTCGACTTTCAGTCTCCCTACGGTCTTTAACCATCTATTCCGTCAGATGGCGGCAGTGTCACTCCTCGGTCTCTAATCATCCTGTATAGCGAGTACTGGATTATTAACCAGTTTGTCATCATCTTCCCCTCTCGGGTTCGACTTAGTCCCCGACTAACCCTGATCCGTTTAACGTTGTTCAGGAAACCTTGGGTTTTCGGTGTGAATATTTCTATATTCATTATCGTTACTTATGCCTACATTTGCTTTTCTATACGCTCCAGTCTCTCTCGCGAGTAAACCTTCAACGCTGAATAGAATGCTCCCCTACCACACAAACTTTCGTTCGTGTCCAAAGCTTCGGCGGCAGTCTTGATGCCCGCTCATCATCCACGCAACTTCGCTCGACTAGTGAGCTGTTACGCACTCTTTGAATGAATAGCTGCTTCCAAGCTAACATCCTAGCTGTCTCTGCGGTGTCACCTTGTTCTCTCTCAACTTAGACTGCTCTTGGGGGCCTTGGCCGGAGGTCTGGGCTCTTACCCTCTCGCCGACGGATATTAGCACCCGCCGACTCACTCCCGACGTCTAATGTATGCGCATTCGGAGTTTGGCAGGACTCGGCAGGCGGCGAAGCCCCCTCGTCCTATCAGTATCTCTACCTCACATACACACCGTCGAGGCTGTCCCTAAAGACATTTCGGGGAGTACGAGCTATCTCCCAGTTTGATTGGCCTTTCACTCCTACCCTCATCTCATCCAAGCCCTTTTCAACGGAAACTGGTTCGGGCCTCCATCGCCTGTTACGGCGACTTCACCCTGGACAAGGGTAGATCACTAGGTTTCGCGTCTGCTCCATCCGACTCAACGCCCTCTTCAGACTCGCTCTCGCTTCGGCTCCGTACCTCAGGTACTTAGCCTTGCCGGACAGAAGCAACTCGTAGGCTCATTATGCAAAAGGCACGCCGTCGCGCTCGCGCGCTCCGACCGCTTGTAAACGAACGGTTTCAGGTTCTGTTTCACTCCCCTGTTCGGGGTGCTTCCCACCTTTCCCTCACGGTACTGGTCCACTATCGGTCTTCCGGAAGTGTTTAGCCTTGCGGGATGGTCCCCGCGGATTCGGACAGGATTCCTCGTGCCCCGCCCTACTCAGGTGGCGTCCCTGACATGTCCTCGTTGCCGCTACGGGCGTGTCACCCTCTGCGCGGCGCCTTTCCATGCGCTTCGCGTTCCTTGACATGTTCCTTTGGTCGCTCCTACAACCCCGCACGGTCCTTGAACCGCACGGTTTAGGCTCTGCCCCTTTCGATCGCCTCTACTCAGGATATCGATGTTTCTTTCTCTTCCTGCGGGTACTGAGATGTTTCAGTTCCCCGCGTTCGCCCCGGCCAAATCGCCGGTGACAGGCCTTCAGCCTGCCGGGTTGCCCCATTCGGACACTCACGGATCAAAGCCTGTTTGCAGCTCCCCGTAAATTTTCGCAGCTTTCCGCGTCCTTCATCGCCTCCGGATAGCCTAGGCATCCTCCGTTCGCTCTTCTCCTCTTTCTCTCGTGAATCTCAGTCCCTCTCTCCTGCGGATCCCTCCGCAGACAGCGACTTCGATTTTGTCTCGTTTTCTTGCCTATGAAATTGCAGTTCCCATTTCGCAACCCGAAAAAACTCTCGAATTTCAAAATTACAAACTGATTTTCTTTATCTATCTTTACCTCTTATTCTCTCTCAATGTTGTCAATGAACTTGTCCGTTATCGTTTCTGATTCTCTTGTGGAGTATCGTTGTTTCTCAAACGGACTGCAAAGATACGCACTTTTTCTTTACCTCCAAACTTTTTTAGACTTTTTTCACAAAAATTTTCATAAAAAACATTTTATTGTGTCGATTATACTCTTATTTAGCTTAAAAACCCGCCAAACAAGGCCCCTGCAACGAATCTTACAGAAACGCCATTATGCAGGACATCCGTCCACAATAATCCGCAAAACCCGCCAGAGAACTTTTTGTACATCCCCAAGTATGTTTTAAAACCATATTTAATTATATTTGTAGGACCAACACAATAATATATTATATCGAAACACAAAAACAGGTTATAACAAATGAAAGAACACAGAACATCCCTGCCGGAAAACGCGCAGAGGGAACTGAAACCGGGCGAGAAATATGAGCCGCTGCTCAGCCCGAACAAAACCTATCCCGAAGTCACCCCTTACTCAGTATGCGTCGGACTTCTGATGGTAATCCTCTTTTCTGCCGCAGCAGCCTACCTCGGACTTAAGGTCGGACAGGTATTCGAAGCTGCAATTCCGATTGCCATCATCGCCGTCGGACTGACCAGTGCGCTCGGAAAAGAAGGCGGACTCGGACAGAACGTCATCATCCAGTCCATCGGCGGATGTTCAGGCGCTGTCGTTGCCGGAGCCATCTTCACCCTCCCTGCCATATATATATTAGGTGTAGAGGTGAACTTCATGCAGATGTTCCTCTCATCACTCCTCGGAGGAATCCTCGGGATCCTCTTCCTGATTCCGTTCAGAAAATACTTCGTCAAAGAGATGCACGGCAAGTATCCGTTCCCTGAAGCGACAGCCACCACCCAGGTGCTCGTCAGCGGCGAAGGCGGCGGAAACAACGCAAAGACATTGATCTTGAGCGGTCTGGTCGGCGGTCTCTACGATTTCATCATCGCGACATTCGGAGCGTGGAGCGAAACGGTAACCACGACAGTGATGCACGCCGGACAGTACGTGGCGGACAAGGCCAAAGTCGTATTGAAACTCAACACAGGCGCAGCTGTTCTCGGTCTGGGCTATATCGTCGGCCTGAAATACGCATTCATCATCTGTTGCGGAAGTTTCCTGGTATGGCTCGTCATCATCCCTCTGATGAACGTTCTCTGGGGCGGACAAGTCATTGACCTTATGAATTCCGGCATCACCCAGACAATCGGGGACATGTCTGCGGACGAAATTTTCCGCAACTACGCGCGCCACATCGGAATCGGAGGCATCGCTACCGCCGGCATCATCGGAATCATCAAATCCTTCGGAGTGATCAAGTCTGCCGTAAGCCTCGCAGCCGGAGAATTCTCCAAAAAACCAGGCAAGGAGGAGGTCAATGCCGACAGGACAGATGAGGATATGTCAATGAAAATCATCGTTTTCGGTATCGTAATTACCCTTCTGGCAGTGTTTGCATTCTTCGCTTTCGGCGGAGTCGTCGAAAACATCTGGCAGGCATTGATAGGCGTACTCATCGTCGGAATCATCTCATTCCTCTTCACCACCGTTGCGGCCAATGCCATTGCAATAGTCGGTTCCAACCCTGTCAGCGGAATGACGCTTATGACATTGATAATCGCTTCTCTCATCCTCGTGGCTGTGGGATTGAAGGGAAATGTCGGCATGGCGGCAGCCCTCGTCATCGGCGGAGTTGTCTGCACGGCACTTTCGGTTGCGGGTTCTTTCGTGACCGACCTCAAAATAGGTTACTGGATCGGATCGTCTCCCAAGAAGCAGGAAATCTGGAAGTTCGCCGGTGTCGCTGTCGCAGCAGCAACCGTCTGCGGAGTGATGCTCGTGCTGAACAAGACCTTCGGATTTACCGGAGACAACGCTCTCGTAGCGCCTCAGGCCAATGCCATGGCGGCAGTCATCCAGCCGTTGATGAACGGCGGAGGAGCCCCTTGGATACTCTACGGAATCGGAGCATTGATAGCTATAGCATTGACAATGTGCAAGATACCGGCACTTGCATTCGCTCTCGGAATGTTCATTCCTATTGACCTGAACCTTCCTCTCCTCGTCGGCGGCGCGATTTCTTGGTTCGTCAGCACGAGAAGCAAAGATGAGAAGGTCAATGCTGCAAGACAGGAGAAGGGTACGCTTATCGCGTCCGGTTTCATCGCCGGCGGAGCGCTCATGGGTGTTGTCAGCGCAATCCTCAAGTTCGCTAACGTCGATATGTACATGGCCGGTTGGAATGCCGCTTATGGAGAGGCTATCGCTATCCTGCCTTATATTGCAATCATCGCATTCATCACAGGTACTGCGATGAAAGTCAAAACTGACAAAAACGCATAACACATAATATTATATGGAAAAGATATTGGACAGATTTCTGAGATATGTCGCAATCGACACTCAGTCTGATGAGAATTCCGAGTCCCAGCCAAGTGCTGCAAAAGAACTCGATTTGCTGAAGCTTCTTTGTAAGGAATTGAATGACATGGGAGTAGAGGCTACCCTTGACGAGTATGGATATGTAATGGGAACATTGCCTTCCAACATTGACAAGAAAGTTCCGGCTATCGGATTTATCGCGCACGTGGATACCTCTCCCGATGCTTCAGGCGCGGATATCAAGCCTCAGATCATTGAAAATTACGATGGTTCCAACATTGCGCTGAAGGGTGTTCCGGGCCTCTATCTGAAGCCGTCCGAGTTCCCTGAGCTGCTTGCACACAAGGGCGAGACCATCATCACCACTGACGGAACTACTCTTCTCGGCGCTGATGACAAGGCTGGTGTTGCGGAGATTATGAATGCCGTGCAGTATATGGTAGAGCATCCTGAGTTCAAGCATGGTGACATCAAGATCGGTTTCACTCCGGATGAGGAAATCGGCCGCGGTGTCGTGAAGTTCGATGTCAAGAGGTTCGGTGCGGATTACGCCTACACTATGGATGGCGGCGAAATCGGCGAGCTCGAGTTCGAGAATTTCAATGCTGCTTCAGCGAAGATCCGTATCCAGGGCCGCAATGTCCACCCGGGATATGCCAAGGACAAGATGAAGAATGCCATCCTCATCGGTATGGAGGTCAATTCTCTTCTTCCTGTCGGCCAGAGGCCAGAGCTTACCGAGGGCTATGACGGATTCTTCCATATCATCAGTTTCAAGGGCACTGTAGAAGAGGCTGAGTTCGGCTACATCATCCGCGACCACGACCGCAAGAAGTTCGAGGAGAAGAAGGAGATCATCGAGCAGTGCGTGAAGTTTATCAATGTCAAGTATGGTGAAGGTACTGCTACTCTGGAAGTCAAGGATCAGTACTACAACATGCGCGAGCAGGTGGAGCCATATTATTTCATTGTTGAGACCGCAGTCAAGGCTATGGAAATGGCGGGCGTCAAACCGAAGATCCAGCCAATCCGTGGCGGTACCGACGGAGCAAATCTTTCATTCAAAGGCCTCCCATGTCCGAATATTTTCGCCGGCGGCATGAACTTCCACGGCAAGATGGAGTTCGCCCCTCTCGAGAACATTGAGAAGGCCTCCGAGGTAGTGCTTAACATCATCAAGCTTTACGCGGAATAACCTACAGGACACATTATCAAGCATTTATAGCGATGGCGACCTTCACGTGGAGGTCGCCATCGCCTTTTTTGTTCAATGAGGGTGAATTCTGGCAGAGAAACTTCCCTAATTGCCGCAATACCATAATCACCTCATACCCAATCACATAGATTAAAAAGTATCAGTTTTGGCTAAATTAAAAATTTAAAACAGCCAAAAGTAGGTCAAAGCACCCAGTTTTGGCTGTTTTAAAAATCCATCATTCTGTTTCTTCAATCATTATCATGTATGGTCCGATACACAATCTGTCCCATTCAGTAAATTTCTTTTGTTAATGAGTGGCTGTCTATATACCTTTGCATCCGTTAGACAAAATTTATATAAATATATAAGAGGAATGAGAATTATATACATATTGTCGAGTTTATTAGTTTTATGCTTGACATCCTGTGCAAAAGAACAACCTGAGAAAAAAGGCTATGATGTCTGCGGTACATATTGCTTAAGCCAAATGCAATTTTTTTCTGTAGAACATGTGGACCTTGATGGAGATGGAGAAGAAAGCGATAATTTTCTTGATGAATTCAGGCATCTTGATGGCTATTCAGAAGATCTTTCAACAGCCACAGTTTATAGAAGGCCTTTGAACAGGAATCAGATTGTTGCTGATTTTCATATACCTTACCACGATGTAAGACTTGACGGAAACTGCATAAAGAACTCGGGTTGTGGATATATGGAATCTTCGCTTATCGGAGAATTGAACGGGGATTACGAAGACGCCCCACTCGTTTTTGTCAATCTTAGCGGAGTGCCTCCTGAGAATAACATTGGCGCTCGTGGCATTGATAATGCAAATATAAAAGAGTTCGGCGTTTACGGGCAGATGAAGATATATGTATATTGCACGATATATGACTCCGATTTCAATCCTCATAAAGGGACACTGCTGATGCTTTTTATGAAGGACTCAAATAAATAAGTAATTTTCAGTGGGTCTTTAGATAAAGGTTATCCGTATTAGGGAAAACATTTCCAAACGGATAACCTTTATCATTATAATTGCATTAATGTGCAAACGTCGGTAGAAACGAAGCCGCACATAGATCCTCTTTTTTGCAAATTTACACAAACTATCATTAGTGGGTCTATGAATTTACATCAGCACTACTCAGAAGTAATCTACCGATAATGCGTTGCAAGTAATAATAAATGACACGTCAGACGAAAACAGTATGGATGCACCTACAAAAACAACACAAACATTGTACAATATTAATATTGTTATTATCTTCGCAAAAAGAATTCGACTATGACCTTTGATAAAATATTGGATAATGGGAGGCTTTGGGCAGTAAGATACAATCAAAATGAGGACAACTGCTTTGATGAGTTGTTTGGACAATGGTACGACATGCAATGGCTAAAGGAGTTCTTCACCGACAATCTTTCTGATTTAAGGTCCTACTTCCATATAACGGATGTATATGAAGCCATAATGGAAACAATGGAGGATGCGTCTAGACTTGAATGCCTGATGTTAGATATAAGTCCAGACGCAAATTTAGATATACTTTTCAGACATCTTGAAAACAATAGATTCTCAGAAATGACATTAGGAAAAGAGAAAGCGAGAGGAAAAAGCGTCCACAAACATTCCTCTTGGTTAAGGATATATGCAATCAAGATTGAAGACGGCATATATGTAGTGACTGGAGGTGCAATAAAATTAACCGCCACGATGTCAGAAAGAACACACACTCTCGCAGAACTGGCTAAAATGGAGATGGTTAGAAATTATTTCATAGACAATGGCGTTTTTGACAAAGAAGGATTAAATGATTATATAAACCATGAGCAAGGCAACTGAATTTTTGTACGATCACCAATCTGCAACACCTTCAAAGTGGAGGAATGCGGCTGAATGGAGAAGAAAGAATGAGAACTGGCTGAAATATTCCAGAATCATAACGATGAAAACTATGCAGGCTATGGATAGGCAAGGTGTCACCCAGTCCGTACTGGCAGAGCGGATGGGATGCAGCCAACAATATGTTTCAAACCTGCTCAAAGGCAGTTCAAATATGACTTTGGAAACAATAGCACGCATCGAAACAGCACTCAACATTGACCTCATCGGGGCAGCATTGAGCAGTCCAGTCGTCGGATATGCGACAAGGGCAGGGCTGGCGCGGTGTCTGAACGATGGGGAGGACGTTACATATGGCACAAAATAATCAATCCTTAACAACCTCCATGTAATCGGCTGCTAAGGATTGAATTTTATTCGATGTTATCGGTTTCCTCTATAGGAGGGACCTTTTCGGACGTGGAATTATCGCCTGCTATGTCATCGAGAGAAGACTTAAGGTCAGTCGACCGCAAAGGGACATTGAGAGGAGCTTTCTCCTTCTTGGAATTGTCTTTCTTCTTGTCAGAAAGGGCTTTCTTTTCCGCCTGGCGGGCCTTGCGCTTGTCCTCACGCTCTTTCTGCTTGGCAAAAGCTGCCTTGTACTTGTCCAGACGGGCATTTTCTTTCCGTTCACGGGCTTCGGCAGCCAGAATTTCCTTTAGTTTCTTCGCACGAAGTTTGGCAGCTTTCTTATCCGCGGCCGCTTTGTCTTTGGCGGCATCCAGACTATCCAGGCGGGCCCACTTGGCCTCACGGGCTGCTATCTTGACTGCTCGGAGGGAATCACGCTGAGCCTTCTTAAGGGCGGCGGCATCCATCACACTAGCATTGACAATAGACGAATCAGGTGACATTGACAATGAATCGGCCCCGGCTTTTGTGGAGTCCGCTAGAGCAGGAACTGCTGAAGAGGAATCCGCCGGTGACATTGACAATGAATCGGCAGCGACAGAATCGCGGGCGACTGTCAGTGAATCCTGCGCGGCCTTTGCCTGGGCGGCAGCCCTTCTGCGGGCCTTCGCGTCAGACTTGGCAAGCCTTCCGCGCTCTATTTCCTTCATGACGCCCGGAATATAACCCGGATAATATTTGTCGGTATAAGTGAACGTCGTTCTCGGACGGGACGCGTAATAATCTCTCTCTGAAGCCCTTAACGAAAGCGGCGTTATGCTTTCACGACCTGCGGGACGCCTCTCAGGATCCCAGTTGAAACCCTTGAGGACACGGTCATCCTTAGACATCTGAGCGACAGGATAGGCATCATTCTTGGCAGAGTCGAAATAATAGACCTTGTCCAAATCGCCATCCTTGAACTGGGCATAGAGCATCTTCGCAGCACTCTTGTTGACCGTCGCATAGACACTATCCTCAGGAATGTAGAAAATGGCATTGGCCTCACCAAGCGCATCGAAGCGGGTCAGGCCGCCCTTCTCGTCAAAGTAAGCCAACATCTCGGTCGCGCGAATCTGGTCGAAACACAGCGAATCCTCCTGCACCACGATAAACGCATTGGACATCAGACTGGCCTTTTGAAGGGAACTGCCCTTGATAACGGCATAAAGACTATCCGAAGAATACTGCCTGTTGGTCTCATTCCAGACAACAGGTTTCTGATACATACGCACGAGAGAATCCAGGTCATTGTATTCCAGGGAATCGCAAGCGAACTGAATATCAGACTTATACATCTTCACATTCCTGATTGCCGTGATGAAATTCAGCTTCGTGGAATCCTTCGGAGCCGCAAGGCTGTCAGCCTGGACGCCGACAGAATCCGCGAGTTCTTTCAATGCCTCTGAAGTCAATGCCGTAGAATCTGCCGGAGCACTTCCAAGGCTGTCCGAAGCCGCCGCATCTGATTCTGATGGTTTTGTCAATGCCAGTGTATCCGCAGCCGCCGGGGCCTTTGCCGCAAGCGTATCTTTCTGTGCAGCAACTTCTTCAGTCTGCTTAGGCTGTTCAGATTCCTTAGTGGCATCGGCCTGCTTGGCCTTGTCGGAAGGGCCTGCAGGCTTTGCAGTCGCATTGTCATTGACCTTACCCTTTCCTTGGTTCTTCTGCTGCGGTTTCGGTCTGTTCGGATCTTCCTCCGCGGCCTTTGCCGCAGCTTCGGCAGCCTCTTTCGCAGCCTTCTGACGGTAATTCTGGACCGCATCGACAGAAAGATCCTTTAGACGAGACTCGGCCGCCTTCTTCAGGCCGTCCTCGATCTCAAACATCATCCGTGTTCTGGCAATGAGGGTATCCGCCCCGAAATAAACCGTGTCCGGCGCGGCATTTTCTTCCTTGACAATGCCGATGACAGCAGGCTTTCTGGACAGGACTATCTGAGACAACGTGTCGGTGTAATAAATCTTGCCGGCCAATGCTGACACGTCACGGGTCGTGTCGATCACCTTACAGATACTTGGAGCGAGGACAACAAAAGACGGCGACACTGTCCCTCGTGTTATAATCCAGAAATTCCGTCCTCAATATATTCCTGTCCTTGTCCTCCAGCTGCACCAGCGAGCCCCTGAATTCGGCAAGGTCGCGATCGACATAGTAAGTGAGTTTGTCACCTGTCAGAACAGTCTGGTCCTGAAGAATCTTGACATTCTTGATGGCATATATCTCATTGGAAGAAACATTCCACAAAGCCGTATCGCAAATGAGATACGTGTCATTGTGCAGGAACCTCGCCGGCCCGGTCACCTTACGGTAATTCAACCCGTTCTTTTCGATGAGCTCCATAGACTGGGCACTGAGCAGACGTACAAGAGAATCCACCTGACTGCCTTTTTCCTGGGCAGACAGGCGGAATATAGCTGACAGAAATATCAATACTGTTATGAGACTTCTGCGGAAATTCATGATTATTTACCGGATTCGCCCTCTCGCGCAATCTTGTTCCAGCCTTCGCGAGAAAAATCGCAATTCTTGAAAAGAGGGTCAATGATAATGTAAGTCGTCTTTATCTTTCCATTGATGAACTGGTCAATGGCAGCCTCCTGCTTCTTGCTGCGGGCTTCCTCGAGAAGTTCACTGTAATCCTTGTCGAAAGATGCGGTATGCGCAGGAATAATCTTGTCAACCTTGATTATCTTATAGACGGTATTTCCGTTACGTCCCTCATTGTCAGTAGATTGCACAGGCTCGGAAATTTCACCCTCCTTCAAATCCTTGATAGCGGCATAATCCTCAGGCTTGAGCTGGTCTATTTCGAAATATGACGAACCGGTATAAGGGTCTGCCATCTGTCCTCCGTTAGTCTTGGTCTGGGCATCCTGCGAATAGAAACGCGCAGCCATCTGGAAGGTCACGGCATTGTTCTGGATTTCAGTCTTCAGGGAATCCAATGTCTTGAATGCCTTCTGTCTGTCCTCGTCAGTGTAAGAAGGCTTGATGAGAATATGGCGAGCATTGAACATATCGCCCTTCTTCTCGAGAACTTCAATGATATGGAATCCGTCCGGAGTCTCCACAATCTGCGAAATGACTCCCGGTTTCAATGACATTGCCGCATCTGAGAACGCCGGCCAGAAAATGGACTTCGAAGCGAGACCAAGTTCTCCACCCTTTCTCGCGCTGCCCGGATCCTCGGAATAGATACGTGCCAATGTCGAGAATTTCTCTCCGTTCATGATACGCTCACGGATACCGAGAAGCTTCTCCTTCACGGCGAGATTCGCAGCCTCCCTGTCAGGGTAGATGCAAATCTGGCTGAGCTGGTACTTGATAGGAACCATCGGAAGGTCAGCAGGGTCAGTCTCGGCAAGATACTCCTTCACATCATGCGGAGTGAGTTCCGGGACCTGAGAAGAAATCTGCTGCTGCATCTGCTGGGTAAGCGACATGTCCTCCATCTGCTGTTTCCACTCCTGACGAAGTTTATAGAGAGGCTTGCCGTAGGTCTTCTCGACATTCTCATCACCTCCAAGCTGGGTACGCATGGCGTCAATACGCTGAGACAGTGTACTTGCGACCATTTCCTGATTCACTGACAAGGAATCGACTCTGGCCTGCATGAGGAACAGTTTGTTCTCAAGCATTCTCTCCAGCTGTTCACAACGCATATTCTTGTCCGAATACATTCCCTGCATCCGCATATAGAGAATCTCCTGCTCCAACTCAGACAATGAAATCATCTCATTTCCGACAACTGCTATCGTCTTGTCAATGAGACCATTGCCATATTTCTGTGCAAAACCTGAAATCGGCAGCATCAGTGTGGCAGCAACAGCCGCCAGCTTAAATATATTTTTCATAATTCCTTAATATACAACGAAATTTTCCTGACTGCGCGCATTTTCTAACAAGTCTCGTTCCAAACTGGAAAGAAGCGCCTGTTTTCTGGTACTCAGAATAATATCTTTAATCATTTCCCTATAGTACTCGACCGGGCCGGTAGTTCCCGCCTTCATCATACTGCTGATGTAAGCGATATTGACATTGCCGTTCCCGTCAGGAATTTCCACCACCCCGTCTTTCATTGACGACAACACTGTGCCGTAATCCACACCGAACTCTCGAGAAAGCTTGACAAGGTCAATCCATTTTCCGCCGAAAGCGGTGTATCTCAATGCTGAAGACACGGCCATGCTGTCGGCCTCAATCCTGTCCTCCGGCTTGGATGATGTCATTTTCTTCATGATGATTCCGAGATTCGGAGAATCAGAAGAGATATACAGGAACTGGGCCTTGGCTATCGGCAGCTGCAACTTGAAGTTCTCGATATGGGATTCATAGTAATTCTCTATCTGTGACTCAGTTACAGCCGTATCCAGACGCTGGTTAATAAATTTCTGCTCATAACGGAATTTGAGCAGAGACTGCCTGTAAGCCTCCAGTTCCTTATCGACATTCTTCTCGCTCTTGGAAAGTTCCTTGTCGGCGAGATCATTGAACATCATATCGGTAGCCCATGAGTTGATGTACTGCAGAGCGAGTTTTACACTGTCCTCCGGAGATGCGGAGTCTGGAATGTAAGCATTCAGCTCGGTATCATACAATTTGTGGCTGCCGACTTTTGCCACGACTTTGCCGTCATGGACAAACGACGTAATCGTCTTGCACGAAAAAAATGTCGGCAAGACGATTACGATAAGGCATAATGCCAGAATATGTCTGGTTTTTCCTGGACTCAACTTCTTGTTATCTAGAATAGTTCGGTGATTCCTTAGTGATGGTCACATCATGAGGATGGCTCTCAAGGAATCCGGCATTGGTAATTCTCACGAACTGGGCAGCGCGAAGCGACTCGATGTCCTTGGCTCCCACATAGCCCATACCGGCACGGAGACCGCCGACCAACTGATATACGACCTCGCTGACAGTTCCCTTGAAAGGTACCTGAGCGACAATTCCTTCCGGAACAAGCTTCTTGATATCCTCTTCCATATCCTGGAAATATCTGTCCTTCGAGCCATGCTCCATAGCCTCGAGTGAACCCATTCCGCGATAAGACTTGAACTTTCTGCCATTGAGAATGATGGTCTCTCCCGGAGATTCCTCTGTTCCTGCAAAGAGTGAACCTGCCATGACGGTACTTGCACCGGCTGCAAGAGCCTTGGTGATGTCACCTGAGTAACGGATACCACCGTCAGCAATCACAGGAACACCTGTTCCTTCAAGCGCCTTGGATGCAAGCATGACAGCTGTCAGCTGAGGCATTCCGACTCCGGCAATGATTCGTGTAGTACAAATGGAACCCGGACCGATACCGACTTTGACTGCGCTGACACCGGCGTCTGCAAGTGCCTTTGCACCTTCTCCGGTAGCGACGTTACCCGCAACAATCTGGATATCCCTGTTCTTGAATGCCGCGCAAGCCTTCGCAATGACGTCGAGGACGCCCACCGAATGACCATGGGCAGTGTCAATGACAACGGCATCAGCTCCTGCGCTTACCAGCATTTCGATTCTGTCAAGTGTATCGGATTTCACACCTACTGCAGCTGCTACGAGAAGTCTTCCCTTAGAGTCTTTAGATGCGATAGGATTGTCCTTGATCTTCATGAGGTCCTTATATGTAATAAGGCCGACGAGCTTGAAGTCATCATCCACTACAGGAAGTTTCTCGACCTTGCTCTGTCTGAGGATTCCAGTAGCGTCCTGCAGACTGATTCCCTTCTTGGCCGTAACCAGATTTTCCTTGGTCATCACCTCGAAGACAGGCTTCTTCTTGTTGTCCTGGAAACGGAGGTCTCGGTTAGTGACGATTCCGATGAGTTTTCCATTCACATCGACAACCGGAATGCCACCGATGTGATGTTTCGCCATAAGAGCCAGGGCATCGCCCACTGTAGCTTCAGGGCTGATGGTTACAGGATCATAAATCATCCCGTTCTCAGCTCTCTTGACGCGACGGACTTGTTCGCACTGCTGCTCAATTGTCATGTTTTTGTGGATGACACCGATACCACCTGCGCGAGCCATTGCGATTGCAAGGTCAGCCTCAGTAACGGTATCCATAGCAGAAGACACGATAGGAGTACAGAGAGTAATATCTCTAGTGAACTTAGTGGAGACATCTACCGCTCTTGGAAGAACTTCAGAGCGTGCAGGTACAAGTAAAACATCATCGAAGGTAAGACCTTCAGGAATTTCTGAATTAACGAACTGCATTGTGAACTATGTATATTTTGGCAAATATAAGAATATTTCGGCATAGAAGTGAAATATTTTTCATTTTCACATCACTTCCGCTTAAAAATCGTCAGAAACCGCAAGCCGTCCCTGCCAGGTGTCCCTCTCCGCCAGACGGTCATCCAGCATATGCAGTATCTGGAAATTCCGCACAAGGCCCCACTGAGTTTCATTGACAAATCTCGGCGGGACCTCTCCGGCGACTCTCTCGATATACAGGTCAGGGCGCAGGCGTTCCAGTATGTCGATTACAAAGTCCAGATATTCAGGCAGTTCCATACGCAGGAAATCCTGCGGCACGGCAGCGAATTCCTTTTCAATGCGGGTTCCCTTGACGATCTGCAACTGATGGAACTTGACGGAATGAAGCGGCAGAGAGGAAATAAATGAACACTGGTCAGTCAGCATTGACCTTGTCTCTCCCGGAAGGCCGAGGATGAAATGCGCCCCCGGTTCCAGCCCCATTTCCGCAGTCAGACGGACCGCGCGCTCCGCAGTCGCGACATCATGTCCCCTCCCGACGCGCGCCAATGTCTTGTCATAGCACGATTCAATGCCATATTCCACCTTCACGAGAGGCGCCCCGAAACCATCGCGATGCCACCCGTCAATGACGCGCCCGTCGCGCAGATCGGCCAGAAAATCCAGTTTTTCTTCATCAATGCAATCAGGTCTGGTCCCTATGACGATTCCGACAATCTGGGGATGTGCCAATGCTTCCAGATACAGTTCCCGAAGCCTTGAAAGCGGGGCGTAAGTATTTGAATATGACTGGAAATAGGCCAGATAATGTTTCGTGTTGCGGTACCGCACACGATGAAACTCGATACCCTCGTCTATTTGCATTGACAATAACTTTCCGACGGTGCTGTACGATGGATGGAAGGCAGCATTGTCGCAAAATGAGCAGCCTCCGTAGCCGACGGTCCCGTCCCGGTTCGGGCATGTGAATCCGGCGTCTATCACGAGTTTCTGGAGTCTTTCGCCGTACAGGCGTTTGTAATAGCCGACAAATGTATTATATCTTTTTCCATCCGGGAAACCGGACAATGCGGAAGTGTTTTCGTTCATAAGACAATCCACTTGGAATTTCATGTTCCCGACCCCAAAATAGTGGGGTTTGCGGGGTACAAATCTATCAAAAAGTATGTATCTTAGCAAGCATGAAAAAATAAGTTGGTAAAGATTTGTGAAGGATTTTCGAGAATAGATTTCTTTTCGAAGATGGAGTGTACTGGACGTACACGACTGATGAGAAAGGGAATATAGACCGAAAAGACGAGCAAAGATTACCAAGTTATTTTTTAAGGATTGCGTAGCAAAGATAATCATAAATCACCATGAAACAGCTTTTTCTAACGGTTCTGGCAGCATTGGCACTGGCCGGAAGTGCGGCCGGACAACAGAAATACGGAATCGTGAAGTATTCCGCAAATTACATGAGGACGGCCCCGGATTACGAATCAGGACTTGAGACTCAAGCACTTATGGGAACCACGGCAGAAATTTTGGACAGCACAGGCTATTGGCTGAAAATCAAGACGCCCGCGCCTTACATCGCCTGGGCTACCGACATGGGAATCATCCGGACCGACAGCCTCGGACTCCAGAATTACATCGCGGCTCCGAAATATATATGTACAGCCCTGTGGTCGGAGGTGCTTTCGGCACCAAAGGAGGGAAGCGCACGAATCTGCGACCTTGTCGCCGGCGACCTGATGAGGATTAAGGTCAATGCAAGCGAAAAGCCCGAGAAGACGAAGTATTTTCTCCGGGTCATCCTGCCGGACGGAAAAGAGGGCTATGTAAGAAACTATGATGTGACCGAATTCAGGTCGTGGGCGGAAAGCAGAAAGGCGGTCCCTTCCAATCTGGTCTCCATGGCCAAAAGGTTCGTCGGGACGCCATATCTCTGGGGAGGTTTCTCAGCTAAAGGTTTGGACTGCAGCGGTTTGACCAGAACGGCCTTTTTCATGAACGGTGTCCTTCTGCACAGGAATGCGTCACAGCAGGTCAAGGAAGGCATTGAAGTTCCTCTTGACGGTTTCGTTCCCGGCAAAAGCGAGGGAAATCTGAAGCCCGGCGACCTTCTGTTCTTCGGAAGGAAGGCAACGGCCGATTCCAAGGAGAAGGTCACACATGTGGCCATGTATATCGGCAACGGCTGCATTATTCATTCATCGCATGAGGTCCGCATCAATTCCCTCGATCCGGCGGCACCGGATTACTATAGCGGAACACCGAGACTCCTGAGAGCCAGGCGGATGTGCGACTCCAACGGCAAGCCTTATACCTCGACCAAAATCATTGACAGTCCGTACTATTTTCCTCAGAGCAAATAAAATTCAATAATTTTGACTAACTTTGCCGAGTTGAGACTGTTTAGTCGGAACAACTGGTTTTCCGTGCGTTTCGGAACGGTCGATTTGACAACACTTAATTTAAAGATATTATGAATTTAAGAGATTTCAAGAAAGACGTTGAGTACATCGTCGGTGATTTCGTAGATGATTGCTCTCTCTTCATCGCCCTCAACCCTCACAAGAGTTCCGAGAAACTCGCAGAAGTGATCAGCGAGGCTGTCGATCTTTATAATGAGTTGAAAGACAAGGCCAATGCCAAGGTTGAGCCTAAGCAGAGAAAGGCGTGGTTTGCAGCACTCCGCAAGGATATGTTCGAGAAGACTGATGCTCTCTACGAGAAGCTCAGCGCTATCGTCACCACTAAAGACGCTGAATAACTGAGTGGCGGCACCCCGTGCAGCCACATAGACAC
>OQVR01000533.1_pt1 | contig 16961 bp, 15 predicted proteins | sample 1691521 | NCBI WGS metagenome assembly OQVR01 (sample SAMN03418256, study PRJEB22391) | human gut metagenome | biome: human-gut; feature: organic feature; material: feces | host: Homo sapiens | place: Tanzania | collected 2013-01
AGCTGCCGGTTGACATTGGTGATGCAGACGCGGTCGGAATCAACAATGGTGAGGTGGCGTATGCCTGAGCGCACCAGGCTCTCGGCACACCAGCTGCCAACGCCGCCAACACCGAAGATGATGACGCGGGCCGACGAGAGAACATCCATGACGGAAGGACCGACAAGGAGACGGGTGCGATGGAATATGCCTTCTTCTATATTGCTCATTGTTTATTATATCGTTAATGATAAGTAGGTCGTCAAGAACCTTATATCAGACCCACCTACTTATTGCAATGAAAACTGATTAACTTGCAAAGATAACTGATTTTTCCGTATCCTCCCAAGCAATTCCAGTTTCGTCGGATGATTTTTCCGCATGTCGCTTTGCATTCCAATTAAATTAGTACCTTTGCAGAAGATAGATTTCTGCGTTGGCAGAACGCACAAGAACGTTTGACGCCATGCCGCCGGCAGACATCATTATTGAAACTTTAAACACCAATAATAATATGAGTACGTTAGAAAAGATTTTTGCAGAAAAACTGCTCGCTGTCAAAGCCATCAAACTTCAGCCTGAACAGCCTTTCACATGGGCCAGCGGCTGGAAATCACCATTTTATTGCGACAACCGCAAAACCTTGGCATTCCCGGCTTTGCGTTCTTTCGTCAAACTGGAATTGAGCCGCATCGTGGCTGAGAAATATCCTGAAGCCGATGCCATTGCCGGTGTTGCAACTGGCGCCATCGCCCAGGGAGCCTTGGTTGCCGACGCTCTCGGTCTTCCTTTCTCTTACGTACGTTCGAAACCAAAGGATCATGGTATGACAAACCTCATCGAAGGCGAAGTGAAGCCAGGTATGAAGGTAGTAGTTGTTGAAGACTTGATTTCTACTGGTGGTAGCTCATTGAAGGCTGTAGAGGCTTTGCGCCAGGCTGGTTGCGAAGTTGTTGGTATGGTAGCATCATATACCTATGGTTTCCCAATAGCAGAGAAGGCTTTCGCTGACGCTAACGTTAAGCTCATCACTCTTACCGACTATGAGCATGTAGTGGCTCAGGCTTCAGAAACTGGCTATATCGCAGAGAGCGATATCGAGGTTTTGAACGAGTGGCGTAAGGATCCTGCTAACTGGAAGAAATAAGGAATATGGCAACATTCGAAAGTTCTGTAAGACAGATTCCACATTCTCAGCAGGCGGTTTACAATATGCTCTCTGACCTCAGCAACATAGACAGAGTGAAAGACCGCATACCTGCCGACAAGCTCAACGACCTCACTTTCGATGCCGACAGCATGTCGATATCTACTCCTATGGGAGCGGTGAAGCTGAAGATTGTAGACCGCGAAGAACCAAAATGCATAAAGTTTGAGACGGAGCAGAGTCCTCTGCCATTCAATTTCTGGATTCAGATATTGCCAGTTACAGACACTACATGCAAAATGAAGCTCACCATAAAGGCTGAGCTAAACCCATTTATCAAGGGCATGGTATCGAAACCTCTGCAAGAGGGTATCGAAAAGATTGCTGATGCCCTGCAAATGATTAATTACGCTTAAACCAATGGCAAACAAACTTTGGGAAAAGAATTACGAGATAAACCACGAGATTGAAAGATTTACCGTGGGCAGAGACCGCGAGATGGATTTGTATCTTGCCAAGTATGATGTGCTCGGCTCTATGGCTCACATCACTATGCTCGAATCTATAGGCTTGCTCGAGAAAGAGGAACTAAAGCCTCTGCTCGATGAGCTAAAGAATATCTATGAGCTTTGCGAAAAGGGCGAGTTTGTGATAGAAGACGGTATAGAGGATGTACACTCGCAGGTGGAGTTGATGCTGACTCGTAAACTTGGCGACATGGGAAAAAAGATACACTCTGGACGCTCACGCAACGACCAGGTGTTGGTAGACCTCAAGCTCTTCACACGCCATCAGCTCAAGGAGATTGCTGATGCTGTAAAGGTGCTCTTCGACGAACTGTTACAGAAGAGCAACCAATATAAAGAGGTGTTGATGCCGGGCTACACACATCTGCAGATAGCTATGCCTTCGTCTTTCGGCTTGTGGTTTGGCGCTTATGCCGAGAGCCTTGCCGACGATATGCTATTCCTACAGGCTGCATACAAGATGACCAACCGCAATCCGCTTGGTTCGGCAGCAGGCTATGGCAGTTCGTTTCCTCTGAACCGCACCATGACGACCCAACTCTTGGGCTTCGACTCAATGGATTATAATGTGGTATATGCTCAGATGGGACGTGGCAAGATGGAACGCAATGTGGCTTTTGCACTTGCTTCGGTTGCTGGCACATTGGCAAAGATGGCTTTCGATGCCTGCATGTTCAATAGCCAGAACTTCTCGTTCGTAAAACTTCCAAAGGAATGTACCACAGGTTCAAGTATCATGCCTCACAAGAAGAATCCTGATGTGTTTGAGCTTATCAGAGCTAAATGCAACAAGATTCAGGCTCTGCCTCAGCAGGTGATGATGATAATGAACAATCTGCCAGTAGGCTACTTCCGCGACTTGCAGATTATAAAAGAGGTATTCTTGCCTGCTTTCGACGAGTTGGCAGACTGCTTGCAGATGGCAGCATATATCATCAATAAGATTGAGGTGAACGAGCATATACTCGACAACCCAATGTACGACCCTATATTCTCTGTAGAAGAGGTGAACCGCCTTGCTGCTGCAGGCATGCCTTTCCGCGATGCATATAAAAAGGTGGGACTGGAGATAGAGGCTGGCACATTCCATGCCGACCACAACATCCATCATACCCATGAGGGTTCTATCGGCAATCTGTGTAATGACGAAATTAATGCTTTGATGAACAATGTGCTCAAAGGCTTCAATTTCGAAAGAATGACAGAGGCAGAGAAGAAACTGTTGGAAAGGTAAAAGGGTAAAAAGGTAAAAGGGTAAAAAGGTAAAAGGGTAAAAGAAAAAGGAATGATGAGAAAAATCATTTTCACTATATCTACATTTATTTTGTCTCTCCTCACGATGATGTTCTCGTCGTGTGGAGAGGCGGAATTTGAATATAGTTCTGCCCCATGCTATCTCATCATCGATAACAGTTTGCACCAAGATGCTACGTTGGCAAGTGCATTGACTCAATATTCAGGCACCTACGTTACTATAACCATTATCACTAAGTCGGGAGCACGCTATTTCTCATTTACCAATAATGTTGGCAAACATACCGAATCTATATTCAATGCATACGATGAGCGACGTAGCTTGATATTGGGTTATAATGGCGGACTGATTGTTGGCTATGGCAATTCGATAGATGGTGTTCTGTATGCCTTCGACCGAGAGTGCCCAAACTGTTTCGACCCAAATATGCTACCATTAAAGAGCCGACCATTGTCGGTATCTGAGGATGGAATTGCTACATGCAGTTATTGCAAACGCCAATACAACCTTAATATTGGAGGCTTTATTTGTAAGGGGGACAAAGGCAAAAAGATGACAAAATACAACTGTCCACCTACAAAACCATACGGAATATTGAGCGTAAACTAAGGAAATAAAGGCTTTTTCGAAGATAACAGAAGCAGAAATCCTTAAATTGTGTAAATTCCTTTGGCACTTTCAATAATTACATATACCTTTGCACGTATCAATTATTACACGACCTATGCCGCAATGGTGGAATTGGTAGACACGAGGGACTTAAAATCCCTTGGCCAGTAATGGCTGTGCGGGTTCGAGTCCCGCTCGCGGCACCCTTAAAATTTTTCAATATGAAAAAATTTGCTTATCTCCTTATATTTTTAGTTTCAGTTCTTCTTACTAGTTGTGGTACTAGAAGTGGTTATTTTAAGCTTGAAGGCAAGTTTTTGAATATGAATCAAGGTGAGTTTTATGCATATAGTCCCGATGGAGGGTTTGAGGGTGTCGATACAATCAAGGTAGTTGGTGGTCGATTTACTTTCGAAAAGCCTTGTAAGGACAGCTATACCATCATGATTGTTTTCCCTAACTTCTCTGAGCAGCCTATCTTTGCTGAGTCGGGCAAGGCCGTGGATATCAAGGCTGATGCTTCCCACCTCAAGGAGATGGAAGTGAAAGGCACCAAGACGAATGAGTTGATGTCTAAGTTCCGCAAGAGCGTTATCAGCGCTACGCCTCCCCAGGAGAAGCAGCAAGCAGAGGATTTTATCAAGGAGAATCCTTCTTCCGTAGTTAGTTTGTTTCTCATCAAGCGTTATTTCTTTGCCGATGTTACGCCAGATTATAAGAAAGTAAACTCTCTTTTGGGCATTTTGGATAAGGATTTGGCTAAAAACAGACTCTTTACGCTGATGAAGAAAACTGCTGAGGCGATGGGAAAGGCTAATGTGGGCAGCGCTTTACCTTCTTTTACAGCTTATGATGTCTATGGCAAGCTGATTTCTTACGCCGAGCTTTCTAGTGCTCCTGTGGCTGTGATTTATACTTGGGCTACCTATAATTATGATAGCCAGGATATGCAGCGAGAGTTGAAAAGAAGACAGAAAAAGTCTAACGGCAAGCTCCGTCTGATGGGTATCTGCCTGGATGCCAGTAAGTATCAGTGCAAGGATAATTTGAAACGAGATTCTATCACAAGCCCGGTGGTTTGTGAAGGAGATATGATGGAAGATAAAACGATGGCTAAGTTGGGATTATCTACTTTGCCCGACGTGATTCTTCTCCAGAATGGCAAAATAGTAGCCCGTAGCATCAATAAGCAAGAGCTTTATCGCAGGCTCGATCAGTTGCTCCGTTAGATGTAGCGAGCTTTTCAATAACCTAATTAATACTGAGAGCTTATGTTGGTAAAAACGTACTGTGCCGCAGTCAATGGCTTGGAAGTTACCACGGTAACTGTAGAAGTAAGTCTTAATAAAGGTGTGATGTATCATCTCACTGGGCTTGGTGACGAATCTGTAAGAGAGAGTCGTGATCGTATAGCTGCTGCGCTCCAGTATAGCGGTTTTCGCTTTCCTATAGCCGATATTACCATCAACCTGGCTCCGGCCGATTTGAGAAAAGAAGGAAGTAGTTTCGATCTTCCTTTGGCCATTGGCATTATGGGAGCCAATGGCAATATTCCTGAAGATCATCTGAAAGAGTATATGATGGTGGGCGAATTGAGCCTGGATGGTACTTTACAGCCCATCAAGGGTGCTCTTCCTATTGCTATTAGGGCTAGGGCTGAGCATTTCAAGGGTCTTATTGTGCCCGAACAGAATGCCCGAGAGGCAGCTGTGGTCAATAATCTGGAGGTGTATGGCATGAAGAATCTCTTTGATGTGATACAATTTCTGGGTGACAGAATCACCGCTGAGCCTACTTTTGTGGATACTCGCAAGGAATTTTACGAGAATCAGATACATTGTGATTTCGATTATGCAGATGTGAGAGGGCAGGAAAATGTGAAAAGAGCCCTTGAGGTGGCTGCTGCAGGTGGTCATAATCTGATTATGGTGGGGCCTCCGGGATCAGGAAAAAGCATGATGGCTAAGCGATTGCCGTCCATTCTGCCTCCTCTTACTCTTTCTGAAAGCTTGGAAACTACTCAGATTCATTCCATAGCAGGCAAATTGGGTAGGGATGTTTCGCTAATAGCGCAGCGTCCTTTCCGTTCTCCTCATCATACCATCTCGCAAGTTGCTTTGGTGGGCGGTGGTACCAAGCCACAGCCTGGTGAGATTTCTTTGGCTCATAATGGTGTTTTGTTCTGTGATGAGCTGCCTGAATTTAACAAGACTACTCTAGAAGTGCTACGTCAGCCACTTGAGGATAGACATATTAGCATTTCTAGAGCCAAATATTCCATTGATTATCCTTGCTCGTTTATGTTTGTGGCGAGTATGAACCCTTGTCCTTGTGGTTATTATGGTGATCCTACGCATCATTGTGTTTGTACTCCAGGGCAGATTCAGCGCTATATGAACAAGATTTCTGGTCCTCTTTTGGATAGAATTGATATACAATGTGAGATTTCACCCGTTCCTTTCAAGGATATTTCTAAGGCAGCTCCTGGAGAACCGAGTGCAAAAATTAGGGAAAGAGTAATCAAAGCTCGTGAAATCCAGGCAGTTCGCTTCAAGGATTTTAAGGGCATCCATTGTAATGCCCAGATGACGGAGCGTATGATTCACCAATTTGCGGAACCAACAGAGGAAGGAATCAATCTCCTCAGAATGGCGATGGAGAAACTATCCCTTTCTGCACGTGCCTATAACCGCATCTTAAAAGTTGCCCGTACCATTGCCGACCTTGCCGGAAGCCAGCAGATAGAACCTCAACATCTGGCAGAAGCTATCGGATATCGGACACTAGATAGGGGAGATTGGGCAGAAAGAGGACACTTCTAAGACAATTATCAGCCAAAACATATAAGAAAATCGTCCAAAGAAGGGGTATTTTTTATTGCACAGGGGGTATTTTCTATTAAATATCCCCATTTTAAAAACAAAATACACCCCGATAAGATAATTTTTACCCCATTACAAGCAGAAAAACACGTACCTTTGCAATCGTAAAACAGACGTTATCACAACGTAGGTATAACACAACAATATTTAAACTTTTAATATTTCAAGACTATGGATAGTATTTTTAAAATTACAGAAGTTATCAAGAAAGTAGGTTTCGCGATTCTTATCGCAGAGTTGGCTGTTATCGCTTACTTGAACGTGATGTAATCATCACCCGATAAAGAAAAATAAGACACTTTATAATATATAAAGTAAGATATATAAAGGAGGAAGTTTTCTACTTATTAAGGTAAGAAGATTGATTATTAAAACAGCAAGACTCAAGACAATAGTAAATGATAATGATTGTGCTACCCTTATCAGAAAGACCTGAAGGGCAAGTACAAAAAAGGCTCGGGCTGGAAAGCTAGAGCCTTTTTTAGTATCTGAATTTTAGAAATTACACCTTATTATATATATAAAGGAGAAAAAGGGCACCTAATTATTCCGCATTTCCAACATTTTTTTGTAATTTTGCACCCAAATAACAAAAATATATTAGCTAATATGGAACAAAAGAATTTCAAACGTACCACTGTTACCGCAGCATTGCCTTACGCTAACGGTGGTGTGCATATCGGCCACCTGGCAGGTGTTTATGTGCCAGCCGATATCTACGTACGCTATCTTCGCCTTAAAAAACAAGACGTTGTTTTCATCGGCGGTAGCGACGAGCATGGTGTACCTGTCACCATCCGTGCCAAGAAGGAAGGCATTACCGTACAGGAAGTAGTGGATCGCTATCACAACCTCATCAAGAAGAGCTTCGAGGATTTCGGTATCTCTTTTGATGTTTACAGCCGCACAACTTCTAAGGTTCACAATAAGTTTGCTTCTGATTTCTTCCGCACTCTTTACGATAAGGGCGTTCTGGAAGAGAAAGTAGAAGAGCAGTTCTGCGATGAGGTTACCGGAGAGTTCCTTACCGACCGTAACATCGTGGGTACCTGCCCTCGCTGTGGTGCTGAAGGTGCATACGGCGACCAGTGCGAAAAGTGTGGTGCTACCCTCTCTCCAGAAGAGTTGATCAACCCTACCAATAAGAACAACCCAGGCCATGGCCTCGTCAAGAAGCCTACCAAGAACTGGTATCTCCCATTGGGTAAGTATCAGGACTGGCTGAAGCAGTGGATCCTGGAAGGTCACAAGGAGTGGCGTTCTAATGTTTACGGACAGTGCAAGAGCTGGTTGGATATGGATCTGCAGCCTCGTGCGATGACCCGTGACCTGGATTGGGGTATTCCTGTTCCTGTAGAGGGAGCAGAAGGCAAGGTTCTCTATGTCTGGTTTGATGCTCCAATCGGCTACATCTCCAATACCAAGGAGCTTTGCGATGCACAGCCAGAGAAATGGGGTACATGGCAGAAGTGGTGGCAGGATCCAGAGACACGTCTCGTTCACTTCATCGGAAAGGACAACATCGTGTTCCACTGCATCATCTTCCCTACCATGCTGAAGGCTCACGGCGACTATATCTTGCCAGACAACGTACCAGCCAACGAGTTCCTGAACCTGGAGGATGATAAGATTTCAACATCCCGCAACTGGGCTGTATGGTTGCACGAGTATCTCGTAGATTTGCCAGGCAAGCAGGATGTATTGCGCTATGTATTGACAGCCAATGCGCCTGAGACCAAGGACAACAACTTTACCTGGAAGGATTTCCAGGAGCGCAACAACTCTGAGTTGGTTGCCGTTTATGGTAACTTCGTAAACCGTGCTCTCCAGCTCACCAAGAAGTACTGGGGCGGCGTGGTTCCTGCCTGCGGCGAATTGCAGGAGGTTGACCAGAAGGCTATCGCTGAGTTCAAGGATGTGAAGGAGAAGGTTGAGCAGTATCTCGACGTATTCAAGTTCCGTGAGGCTCAGAAGGAGGCTATGAACCTGGCACGTATCGGTAACAAGTACATCACAGAGTGCGAGCCTTGGAAGGTTTGGAAGACCGATCCTAAGCGTGTGGAGACCATCTTGAACATCTCCCTCCAGTTGGTTGCCAACCTTGCCATCGCCTTTGAGCCATTCCTGCCATTCTCATCAGAGAAGCTCCGCAAGATGATCAATATGCCAACCTTCGAGTGGACTCAGCTGGGCAGCACAGAGCTCCTCAAGCCTGGTACACAGCTTGGTGAGCCAGAATTGCTCTTCGAAAAGATTGAGGATGAGGTGATCGAGAAGCAGCTCCAGAAGCTCGCTGACACCAAGAAGGCTAACGAGGAAGCTTCTTACAAGGCAGCTCCTATCAAGCCAGAGGTTAGCTTCGATGATTTCGAAAAGCTCGACATCCGCGTAGGTCACATCCTGAACTGCGAGAAGGTGAAGAAGTCTAAGAAACTCCTGAAGTTCACCATCGATGATGGTTCAGGCGTAGAGCGTACCATCTGTTCAGGTATCGCAGCGTACTATGAGCCAGAGCAGTTGATTGGCAAGGATGTTCTCTTCGTTGCCAACTTTGCTCCTCGCAAGATGATGGGTATTGAGAGTCAGGGTATGATTCTCTCTGCCGTTAACTTCGACGGCTCACTCAATGTTACCTCTCTCTTGGGGCAGGTAAAGCCAGGAAGCCAGGTAGGATAATCGTTTCGAAAAAAGCTCTATATCTTCAATACTGAGGATATAGAGCTTTTTCTTTTCAGCTAAAGGAGTAAAAAGTGATATAATCAACTAAAGCGCAAACCGATAGCCTACCGTAAAGGTGAATACCTTGTTCTTGGAATCGCCGGCATCAGTCTTATTCACCTTGGTCAAGCCGATATGATAGCGGGCATCCAGAATCACATTCATATACTCATACGATAAACCTATAGGAATAGATACATTCACCTTCTTGGCTGCGTATGTGCTTTCCACATCCCGACTTTCCTTGTAAAGAGTAGAACCCGTCTTATGATCCTTCTCCAAGTCAGTTTCTTCCGACAGCATCTTGCCATCTCCACACAAGAATCCCACCTGTGCACCAGCCATAATGGCAAACTGAGGCGCCACGTATGCCTTCAACATCAAAGGCACCTGAACATAGTCAAGATTCAGATGATGATCCTTCACACCCGTATATTTCTTGATTCCATTATTACCCGTATCCCCATTCACGGCTATCTCATAATCACCCCAGCGGGTACCCTGACGGGCATAATAAGCACCCAGAGAAACACCCAGGTAGTCTGTGGCACGATACTCCACATCGAGTCCACCCATGAATCCCGCCTGACTCTTGGATTTCACCTCCCTGTTGTTTTCCGTTGGCAGATAGATGGAATTATCACTCAGATTGGCAATAGCCACACCTACTCGGGGTATCACCGAGAATTTACCTACAGGATTCTCCCCACCTTGCGCCATTGCCCCCATAGCAGAAAGCAACAGCATCATCACGATAGCAATATTCTTTTTCATCATATTCATTGTATCTTGTTTTTTATTATCTTTGCATTTTTTGAATTACACCTTATTATATATAGAGAGACAAATTCAATTCTATATATAGATAAACTCAAAAACACGAAGAATATTGCATCCATACTGAATAAGGATTCAATAAAATCAAGCCGCCTTCTCTGTAGAAAAAGATCCTAATGCAGTCTGTATTCCAATCTACACAGAGTCTACAGACATGGTACAGACTTCTGTCCTAACAGCAAGTACTACCTCTACCGTATTCCGCTGAACGAGGAGCTACAGAACCAGAACCTCTACAAGAATCATGAGAAGTTAGACATCTATAGATAATACGTTTTAATAAATGAATCTCGTAAAGCTCTATATCCCAGCTCGGATATAGGGCTTTTTTATATCAGTCAACAGAAAAGACGTTAGAAAGCTTGCTGGTTTGAAAATAAAGTCGTAACTTTGCGGTATGGATTTTTAATTATGAAAAGAGGTATGAAGGAAAATATAGAAAAACTGATCAATCTGCCAATAACGGGAAAAGGTATTCTAGATGATATTAGCAATATCATAGAACACGGCAGACATCAGGCATACGCTGCTGCTGGACAGATAGTGATAGCCACTTATTGGAACGTTGGGAGAAGAATTGTTGAAGAAGAGCAACATGGTGAGGAACGTGCCAAGTATGGAACTAAGTTGATTGCAGAACTTGCTAAAAAGCTGACACCAACTTTTGGCAACAATTATGGCAAAAGAAATCTTCAGCATTATCGGAAATTCTATATTCTGTTTCCTGATTTTAGAAAAGTGTACGAGTTCGTACACAATCTTAACTGGACTCATATTAGGCGACTGCTATCTGTTACAAATCCAAAGGCAAGAATGTGGTACTTGAGAAACGCATCTGAAGAGATGTGGAGTACATTTTGCATTCGTTGACCGCCAAAAGCACATCAAGACTGATACGGGTGATTTTTATATCGACCTTGTCTTCTACAATTTTAGGATGAAGCGCTTTGTCTTGTTTGAGCTAAAGACACACTCGCTGACACATCAAGATGTCGGGCAGTTAGATATGTATGTGCGTATGTATGACGACCTTGTAAAAGGCGAGGATGACAATCCAACTATTGGTGTTTTGCTTTGTACAGAAACAGACAACACTATTGCCAAATATTCTGTGCTTCATGAAAGTGAGCAGCTTTTTGCAGCTAAATATATGTCTTTCATGCCTACAGAAGAGGAGCTTCGTCGTGAGATAGAAAAACAAAAACATTTCTTTTTAGCTCAGCATGGCGAGGAAGAAGGAAACCTGTAAAATGTCATACCGCAAAAGGGTCTATACACCACCTGTTCATCGTGGCATATAGACCCTTGTCGTTTATTTATCCCAATACAACATTGGCAGGGACGGCAAGGTTGTGGTATATGTTTCTTGCAACAGCAATGGTTTCACACAACATTAAGTACGCAGAAAGACTCCATAAAGCGGCATGTTGGAGATATTCTCTTGTTGACGATAAGGCAACATAGAATAACGTATGGCAGATATGTCAGGGTGCTCCTTAAGATAGTTATGCAATGAGGTGGCTTTGATGCTTGTACCACCTTTTACTTCTATAGGCAATAATGCCCCTTCACGCTGAACGAGGAAATCCATTTCCATACGAGAAGTATCAGAACTGTAATAATAGATGTGGGTAATACCCGATGCAAGCAACTGCTGAAGGACATACTGTTCAGTGAACGCTCCTTTATACTCCGTGAATACGTTATCGCCAAGTAACACATCCTTTGCAGCGGTATCAGCCATAGCCCCCATCAGTCCACAATCGCACAGATACAACTTGAATGCCGACAAGTCTTCATAAAACTTCAACGGCAACTCAGGCTTTGTCACCTTAGTTATTTTATAAACCAAACCGGCATCCACTAACCACTGTATGGCTAACTCAAATTCCTTGGCTCTGCCACCCTTCTTCAATACCCCATAGACAAACTTCTTATTCTCTTTCGAAAGCTGACCGAGTATGGACTGCCATACCATATCTATGCGAGGCACCTCCTGTGCAGGAGCATGCTTGGAGAAGTCGCTTGCATAATTGGAGAGAATTTCATTCTGAATAGTGCGCACTTGCCCGAGCAATTTGTTTTCCACATACATCTTCACAACTTCAGGCATTCCGCCCACGTAATAGTATTGACGCAAATAATCTTTCAGTTTTTCGTGGAACGCATTCATCAACGCATAATCCTTGCTGTGCATCAGCTTGAGCAGCTGGTCCTCTCCCATAGCCATAAGAAATTCTTCAAAATCCATAGGGAACAGACGCATTGTCTGAACCTTGCCTACGGGAAATGACACACCTGCATGCAGGGCAACCCCCAACAGCGAACCAGCCACCACAATATGATACTCTGGAGCATCTTCGCAGAAATACTTCAAAGCTTCCAACGCCTGTGGGAATGCTTGCACCTCATCCAAGAATATAAGGGTTTTACCAGGAATTATATCCACACCAGTCAAAGCACTTAATCCTCGAATGATTCTCGCCGTATCGAAGTCGCCTTCATATATGGCTTGCAGGTTATCATTCCTATCGCAACTTACATAAGCAAGATTATCAAACTCTGCACGACCGAATTCTTTAAGAATATAAGTCTTGCCACATTGTCTTACCCCGTTTAATATCAACGGCTTATGACACTCTTGATTTTTCCATTCTACAAGCTTAGCATATATCTTTCTCTTCATACCTTTACACTTTTAGACACAAAAAACAATCAGATCATTACACTTTTCGACACATGATAATGTCGAAAGTTTACACTTTCTGACACGTAATATCAATGCAAAGCTACACTTTTTTACACATACGACCAAATAAACATTGAGCATAAAGCGGGATATTAAGATATTTTAATACAATAGGTACTTCAAACCATGAAAACAGGTAGCACGAAACCACCACACAGCCATATCATCCACCGAACGGGCATCGGGACACGATGAAGGGTCTATACGCCACCTGTTCATCGTGGCATATAGACCCTTTAGTTTTGCTTTTGCAATGTTATTTCATACCCTCCAGAGCATACAGCCATGTCGGGCTCTTTCTCATTATTCTGTTATTTTATTACCACTTTCATCCAGTACGGTACATTGACCAATCTTCCAGAGACCTGGGTAATAATAGTGCTTTATCATTACATCATAGGCCGCTTTGTCTTTTACTGTGAGAGTGCGGGTAGATGCTTTTGTTCCTGCGTCACTAAAACAGAATTCAACACCATAAGAAACCTTCATTTGATTGCTTGGAATTAACAATTTGACAGAAGATAAATTATAACAATAAGCAAACATTTGATAGCAGCTGTATTGTTTTATTGTTTCAGCTGAAACTTTCGGACCATTTACAAGTGCCTCACACGTTGAGAACATAGATTGATAGCAACCTTCTGGCAAATCCTTGACTAGCAAATCAGGAACCTCTGTTAGAGCTGTACAACCAGAAAACATACCATAATAACAGCGGGTTGCCAATTTTGTGGCTGGCAAATCCGGAGCTTTCTCTATGGAAGTACATTTCCTGAACATATAATCATAACAGTGATCTGCCATTATTTTGGCTGGCAACTTCGGAGCCTCTGCTATAGATGTACATTCTTCGAACATATGAAGATAGCAGTTATCTGCCAAATTTGTGGCTGGCAAATCCGGAACAGAGGTTAATACATTACACTTGTTAAACAGATAGCAGAAACGGGCATTGCTTGTATTAACATTCTTGTAATTTTTGTAGTTGAGCAATGTACGGATGTCACCTGTACATTTCACATTTCCATTTCCTGGTTGAGTAATACTGATTCTAGCATACTTAGTTGCACTTTCTGCTGTACCATTTTCATTTGTACCACGCAAGCGGAGATTACCATACTTTCCACCAAACGTTACAGGACCGGAAGTATATTCTTTCCATCCTCCGAAGTTTACGGAATACTCAAGACCAGAGTGTGCATATCCATTTTCGCCTATCAGGTAAAAATCATGCCATTTATCCGCTGTGAAAGTTACGTAAGGAGGTATTTCTTCAGCCGTTTCCTGTTTTTCGCTAATATTGGCACTCTGCCAATCTGCTACTTTTACGTCAGCTATGGTTACTGCTTTTTTACCCACAATGAGGTTGTAGGTATAGCTCTTGCCTGCCTCTAAGACTCCAGTCTTGACAACAAGAGGGTCAGAGATTGTTCCTCCATCAGATACCTTGATGTTTGCCTCGATACTTCCTGGAGCAACCAGAGCAGTATAGGTTGAACCAATTGCACCCTCACCAGTATGCAAAGGAGTGATATTAACAGTAGCTGTCTCGCTGACATCAGTAGTTGCCTTGCTAACAATACTGAGGTTGTTGATCTTTGCACTAGCAGTAAACTGGTCGTTAAAACGCTGTATCTTAAAAATCAGACGGGCGGTCTTGCGTTTCAATTGTACAGTGAGAACTTTATCTGAAGGGATAGTTTCAGGGGTTGTCTCAGCAGCCATATAATCAGACTTTACAATCTTATCTGCATCACTCTGGTCTTCCTGGATATAGCCATACTCAAAGGAGTTCTTGCCATCGGCTGGATACCAGCATTGGAATGTCAGATTCTTAGTATCCCATACCAGATACTCGGAATTACCTGGCGTCCAGTTGGTACCATCGAAGGTGTAAGTGAGCGATGAGCCACTATTGCTTATACCTATCTTATCCCCATTGTAAAAACTCTTCAAGCCAGCATCATCTGTTGCCGTTGGATTACTGCGTGTGGTGGCATTACCCACTGAAGCCGAAATGCGGACTGCATTCGAATCGTTGAACCATGCATTCTGGGTGTCGGTATCTGTTGCACAACCTGCCAGGAACAAACCGGCAGTTGCAACCAAACCTAATATTTTCTGATACTTCATAGTCGTTCTTTTAAAAGTTTATGTTTTTTATTCTGTCTCAAGAGTGCTATCAGGCTCTGTGCCATTGAGCCATGGTTTAGCTGTGATGCTTTCCTTTGTAGTCAATACCACATCATTACCCATGGTAAGCTTGAGAGTATGACTGAATCCGCTCTTCAAGGTGATTTCTTTATCTAAAATCCATTCATAGGCCTTATTGGCAGTCTTCAGTGTAATCTTGAAGTCATTGGCAACAATGGTTTGCGGAATGACTATGCAGGAGAATCTAGCTATACAGGACTTTTTTGCATCGTCCTTATCAAAGGTAAAAGTGCCCTGTGTTGCTTTAATATCGGTAGCAACTGCTTTATCTGCAGGGGTCGCGATGGTTGTGCTGGTCACATTTACATTCGCTGCAATCTTAGTTCCTCCTATGGTAACCTCTGTGATAGGAGAAGTTGTTGGAACAGATGGCACGTTGAATTCGGTTCCCAGTGTTACGATGATATCTATCAAACAGAAAGCATGATTGAACGTGATGTTCAGTTTCTGATCCACGAGTTTATCTTTTGGCACAAAGGCTGGGGAATAACAGTACAGCAAGTCGTTCTTGTCATCAGCTGTCGTCTGGTCGGCAGCTACGCTATAAGAGAAAGATTGAAAACCTTTACTTTTATCATAGACACCATTGAATATTGTTTCCTGTGCAGGAGCCAATGCCACGATATCTACAGGTGTCATCGCATTCTGCCAAAGCAGAGTTTCACCGCAGCTCCATATGCCGGAAGTCTTAGAAAACTTCTTGTTGACATAGGTATATGTAGCAGCCAGAGAGCTCTCAGAATTCTTATTCACGATAGTCATGAGGAAGTCTTTTTCCATGAGTGAACCACTGTTCTCGTCTGCACGAGTCTTAGCATTGTTCAAATCTGTAGTTACGCGGATGATGTTATCACTAGGATAATTGCTCTGCGCCAGATCTCCATCGTTGGAACAGCTGGTAAACATGGCAGCTGCCATAGCTGTTATTGCGAAAAAATGTATTACTTTCATATTATTCTGTTTTTAGAGTTGAATATTAATTTAATCGACTGCTTCACCGGTAATAGGGGTACTAGTCTCCCAATCGGTAATCTTTACTTCATTCAGGGTAATTGTATCACGACCTACCACCAGGTTGACGGTTGTAACCTTGCCACTCTCAAACTTGAAAGGAGTTCCATTGTCGTAGATGAAATTCTTGCCGCCTATTACGACGGTAATCTTCTGAACGCCATCCTGCGGGATGATGATGGAAGCATATTGCTTGTTGGCAGTTAAAGCAGGCATGTCGAAGTTGGCTTTATCTTCTGCTACTGCAGATGGGGTGACAACCTTGGTGAGATAATTGACGGTTGCACTTTTTACGGCATCGCCTACAACTACCTTATCTACGGTAGGTCCCTCTGTTCCCCACTGATTCTTATAGGTGAGGTTTACTAGAAGTTTAGCCATCACATGGGTAAAGGTAAGCGGTACAGCCTGTTTGCCTTCTGCAGTTATTCCGTCAATATTCACAGCCACCAGCAGGTCGCTTTCCACTTGCTTTGTCGCATCAAATACATATTCACCAGCCGCAAGGTCTGAAATGGCTTTTTTAGGATATACACCGATGAAATAATGCTTGTCGCGGTTGTTCTTCCACAGCATCTGCGGAGTAGATATCCACGAGCCTTTGGTCAGTTTGTTGATGGCATTATCCACCACACGTCCGGTTGCTGCCGGAACAGTGGTTGCATCTCCTGTCCAGGCATACACACTGATTTCATCACCCTCCTCAAAGGTTTGTCCACCCTTCTCATCTGTGGCAACACGTGTCATATTGCCGATACTGGTTGAAACGGTGATATACTTGGAGGTCTCGCCTCCGATACCGTTCTCGTTGTCAGAACAACTGCCCAATGTCAAAGCCATTGCCATCAGGGCAAAGAGATAAGTTTTCTTTTTCATTGTCTTTTACTATTATATGTTTATATTCTTGTTTTGATTCTTGCTTAAATGAGAGGGTCGCTTAATCTTCAGGATTCAGGATTTCACCACGATAAATCCATTCCTCAGTCCAATCATCTATCTTCGTGCTCGTAAGATACATGTAAGGTTTCATCTC
>OQVR01000535.1_pt1 | contig 16896 bp, 17 predicted proteins | sample 1691521 | NCBI WGS metagenome assembly OQVR01 (sample SAMN03418256, study PRJEB22391) | human gut metagenome | biome: human-gut; feature: organic feature; material: feces | host: Homo sapiens | place: Tanzania | collected 2013-01
AGTTTTCAGGCACAATATCTTTCTCAACTAAGACCAACATAAAATAATCTCCCATGTTGGAGGCTTCTGTTATGTCGAAATAATCAAGGAGTCCTGCAGGAAGAAACAAGGACAATACGGACTTGTAATCTATGGGCTGAGTTCTATTCATGACGCAAAGATAAACAATAATATTGGATTGTTAAAAACACAACAATATTATTTGATCCCAAATAATTACATTTATGACCAATAATGTAGTTTATACATTTTCTATATCATTTCATACAAACCATCTGCAACGATTTGCTTATAGCATATACATAACCTAATTTTGTATAAAAAAGCAATGAAGAAAGTATTAATAGTTGTTGGAGTGTTAGTTTTGACTGGTATGATTTTAGTTGGTGTCGTATGGTGGTATTCTCGCACAAGCAACCCATGGAATGCTGCGACGATTGGAGACATTTCAACTCCTGTTGGATATACCCGTGTAGACGGCAGTTATGCAGAGTTTATGCGCAGTTTGCCGCTGAAGAAACGTGGAAGCAAAGTGCAGCTCTATACGGGTGGTGATGCGCGGTTTCAGTTTCTCTCAACCGGCGTAATTGACATACCGATGCTCAGCAACTCGGAGCAGTGTGCTGATATGACCATGAGAGTGAGAGCTGAGGACCTGTTCAGTCAAGGGCGCTACTCGGAGATACGTTTCCAGGACGTAAATGGCAATACGCTTCAATATCAAGGTGGGGCTTCGCGCAAAGCGCTGGAGAAATTCTTGAAGAAAGCCTACGGAGTGTGCAGCACTTTTTCTGTGAGCCGTGAGACGAAGCCAAGAAAGATAAGTGATGTGCAACCCGGCGATGTGCTCGTCTATCCAGCTCACAAGTTGGAAGGAATGGGACATGCTCTGATAGTGATTGATGTGGCTCGCAACGGCAAAAAGGTAGCCATTATGTGTGCTGAAGGCAATACACCTGCACGCGAATTGCATATCGTGAGAAATCCTAACCCTATATCTAATCCTTGGTTCTTTTTTGACGGCGATGAGAGTATGCTATTTGTTTCAATATTCCATTTTGGAAGGAATGAGTTAAGATATTATTAATAAACTATATAATCGTATTCGTTTTTTGGCGTATATATTTTGAAGTAATAACTATGTACAATTTGTAAGGATTAAATGGAAAGACTTAAAATTATCACATCCGTTGGACTGTTTAGGGTGCCAACAGACGACATTGCCTATATAGAAGCTTCTGGCAACTACTGTGACGTGCATCTCTTCAACGGAGAGTCGGTGACGATGACGTTCCAGTTGCACTACTTTGTGGAAGCCTTTAACAAGCTAAAGCAGAATTTCTTTACGCGTGTTGGCAAGAGTCTGATAGTAAACACAAATTATGTTTACGCCATCAACATTACCAACCAAGATTTGAAGCTCATGGATCATCGCATGAATCAAGGGTTTAGGTTAAAAGCTTCGAAGGAAGCACTCAAGGAGTTAAAGAAAGTTTTGGAACAGGAAAAGTAAATGATTATGAAATATACAGAAGGTAACGACATACAGGAGAAGCCTATTTTCGCGATAGAGAATGATGATAACACCACTTCTTCGCAAGAGCTTCTCGACGAACCCACGATTATTATAGAGAGTAGTAGCGAAATGAAGCACAATACTTCGTCGGATTCCATCAAAAAGCGAGGTAGGTTGCCGAAGTGGAGTTTGGCTATCATGTGGTTTGTGGCAACCGTGGTGCTTGTATTTGGCAGCTATGGTGCTATACGCCTATACAACTATTATTATAATATAGGGGTAAGCATTTCGGTATCGCCGAAGGACAACATCAAGAAATTGGACAGCATGCAGGCACAGAATGGTTCTTCGTCTGTCGTGCTTAAAACCGACTCTGTGCTCGGTGTTGCGCTTAACATCTACGAGTTGCACAACGTGAAGGCAGAACTGACGCTTGTAGAACCCGACACCGCCGACCATAGTGTGCTGATGTACACCCGTACTGCCGACTATACCGCCATGGGCAAGTATATCGGCTCGTTGGTTGTCGACGGCGAGCAGAAACGGAGCGATGCGTCGCGTCTTGGCTATTGCGCCATAGCCAAGGGCAATATGGTCATCGGCATATCTCGTTTTGACGATATGTGTGAGCACATGGTAGAGCGTGACGGCTCTTACTTCCGCCAGTTTGTGCTCGTGTCCAACGGCGAACTGCCTCAGCGTTTCTTCCTGCATGGCAAGGTGGAACGCAAAGCCCTTGCACGTACCACGGACGACCGCCTTTGCATCATCGAGACTCCTCACCCCGAAACACTGTGGGACTTCGCCGATGCTTTGCGCGAATATGGCTATGTAGATGCTATCTATCTTACCGGTGGCAACGAAAGCGGTTTCTATCGTGCTCCTGACGGCACCGCTTACTTCACGGAGAAAGCCGCAAAGTATCGTACGGATAAGCACCACGGTGTAGCTCCTTGGCTGGTGCTTAGGAAGCGATAATTGCCAAGATATACAATAAACCCGGCATCTTGTACAAGTCACCTCGGAAAGTTTCTCGGTTTAGGAAAGCCACACTACCTTTGCATTGTCAATAAGACAAAACCATTAAAAAACAATAGAAGACAATGAAAAAGTTAATGATTATGCTGCTGATGGTTGTAGCAACCAGCACAGCAAGTTTTGCAAAGGGTAGTAACGACAATGTACAGACTGCTGCCAAGGAAGTGGTTCAGAAGGTGAAGGATGCTCCTTCGGGCACTACTTATGGGGTGGTGGAAGTGACCAAGAGCCATATCGTGGTGAACACCCCTCTCGGCCGTTACAACATCAACAAGAATAAAGACGGAAGCTTCTCTTTCATGGGCATGACTGCCAAGCTCGTTTCCGCCAAGAACGGTGTGTACAAGGTGAAGACCTCACTTGGTACGTTCAACATAAACATGCGCAAGGCTACTGTAACAAAGCAGTAAGCTGAATTAGAAATGTCCCATATGAGCGAGTATTGAAAAAATGAAGTTAACATTTCTATTGCTTCAGTAAAAAGCTATCTTCTATTTTTTGTATTCTCTCATGCGGGGCTTAATTCTCTATAGAGATAGAACTTTAACATTTAAATATATAAAATATGAAGACACTCAAATCCAAGGAAGATGAAGTAGTATTGGACGACTTTGTCAAAAGTGCTACTAATGCTGCAGAATTCCAGCAAGAAATAAAGAATCAAATTAAATATTTTTTATATGAATGGGCAAAAGGTGTAATTCCATATTGCTCTGAACAACGTATATCTGAAATTATTAATAATGTATACAAAGAGTTATTAACTTGTCCAATAATTTCTATTTTTTTTGGCTTTAATAAAGAAAAAAATACAATTGAACTTTCTGCAGGTGTTATAAATTTAATAATTAATGAACTTACAGAAGAAGAATTAGATTATGTACAATACTGGTTTGTAAATAGATATATACCAGTATATAAGCAAACTTATGCCCAAGCACTTCAGGAGGTAAAGAATGGTAAGAAAGAAACTCATTGGATGTGGTGGATATTTCCACAAATGAGAGGGTTGGGTAAGTCAGAAAGATCACAATTTTATGGTATTCCAGATAGAGACCAAGCAAGATTATTTCTTGAACATCCTTATCTTGGAAAACATTTAATTGAAATAACTCAAGCTGTTTTTGATAGTGATAAAACGCCTTATGAAATATTTGGAGCTGATGTTATAAAATTCCGATCATGTATGAAACTTTTTGCTTCATTAGAAAATACAAATAAAATATTTAAACAAATCATTAATAAAAATCATTGGTTATAAATTTAATTTCTCGGTAAAAAATTACCGAAATATTGTTTGTAATAAAAATAATAAAAAAAGAGAACGATATGCAGAAAATTATTAGAATTGCCTTGCCATGGATATGCATTGCTGTTATGGTATGGTGTTTATTTTTTGACGGCATCAATTATCTGGATTGGACATGGTTGGTTGGTGTTGCAGGTATCGGTGCAGTTTGTTTTGCCGTGTTGTGTGTAAAGCTTCACAAGTTGCAGAAGCAGAAAGAGGGTCTGTTGAAGAAACAGGCAGAAGAGGCTGTTGCGCCCGAATTGAAGAAGGTAAAGGGCAACTCGTTGAAAAAGGAGATGATAAAGCGCAGATTGGTAAGAGAATATATTGAGAGAAACTCTGACGATTGTTCGGAAGGAAATATAGCTATTGAGAATATAAAAGGTTGGTTAGGTTCATTGATATGGAGTTTCGGCATTATTATTGCTATGCCAATGCTATTAATATTAATAATAATACTATTTTTGGTTGGTCTCTTTGTGGTTGATGCCATCCAGTCGGACGGTACAGACGTACCTACTCATATTGACTATCATAATGCTGACGACTTGCAAAAGGTAACAGGAGTGGAATTCCCAGAGATAGTCCCTGTGGATTCCTTTTATTCGGATGGTGGTTTGGCAGGTAGTGAAACACAAATAAAATTTGTACCAGCAAAGCCATTGGATAAAGATTTCTTTTATCGTTTAGACCAAGCATGCAAGACCGATTCGTGTTGTTGGAGAAAGGATTCTACTGGATATTCTTATGACATCTACCCTGAAGCAATTCCCTTCGACAGAACAAAAGGTATGCATCGGAGAATGGTAGATGTTGATGGTAAAAAGGTTCCTGACTGGGATGGAACATATATATCTGTTTTCGTTCCCATAAAAGGAGATACAATAATTCTTAATGATGGTTGGACACGATAAATTGTCTATAACCATAAACAATTATTTTATTCGCTATAGGGTGGTTCTATAAATTACCACCCTATCACCAAACAAAAAATCATACTATATGAAGACAAAGAACAAGATATATATCATATTGTTGGTTGTCATAGTGTTGCTGATTGTTAGCATTCCTTTTGTGCCTCCCATTTATAACAGGTACACTAAGCCATTGTATAAGAATTACGTCGATGGCAAGGAATGGTATGGCAAGGTGGATTGCGAGAATCTCTCGCAAATACGAGACTATTGCGAGCGACGAGGGTATAGCACGGACTATTATATCCTGGTTGATTTCTCCATTCCATCGGGCAAGAAGCGGTTCTTCATCTACGACTTGCAGTGTGGAAAGCGTGTGTTGAGCAGCTATTGTATGCACGGCAGTGGAAAGGGCAACACAGATGCCAAGCCTAAGTTCAGCAATGAGTTTGGCAGCGGCTGCTCTAGCCTTGGACGATATGTGATGGTAGGAAAGGGAAGTAAGTTTAAGAAGAGCATCCGTCTTCGTGGGCTTGACAAGACCAACTATCTTGCCGAGACTCGTGGTATCTTGATTCATTCGGCGGGAAAGGTGACGAGATTTTCTGGTGAAAGGGAGTATATTCCATTAGGTTCAGAGAGCCTAGGTTGCTTCACGGTATCGAGGGATTGCGTGACTAAAGTGATGGAGATATATCAAGGCGCTTCAAAGCAAAGGCCTGTGATGATTTATGCTAAATATAACTGATATAGCCTTTGAAGAGTATGGCGATGTACTTGATTCAATGATTAAGAATTGAGGTATGACCAAGGAAGAATAACAAGCAAAGGAAAAGGACTTTGTCTGTAGCCTTTGACATTAACTTTTTACGCAATAGGTATAAACAGTTGTAGGACTTTTTATAGTAACAGGGTACTTGGCTTGGCTATAGAACCATGAAGGTGTTACTACGGAGCCTTCTCTCTACAAATTCCCTGTGGTAGATATCATTTCGTAAAAAAGATGGGGCTAAACGCTTGTTATGCCGAGATAAATCCCTACATTTGCATTTGATGTATTATCCTGCTGACGGTCGCTCGTTTGGCCGACACCTATTATAATATATATAGTGCAAATGATATTAGATATACTATTACTATGGGTCTATTAGACTTTTTGAAACGCGGTAGCGAGGATGTTGGCATGGAAGCCAAGAGGCTCTATGACGAAGCCGAACAGCTGTATAAGGCTGGGAACTATGACGATGCCGTGAGATTGTATGAAAAGGCGTGGAGCAAAAACCCTGATGCGGGCGATTTCTACGGCCTTTTGGCTTGTTATATCCACGACAGGGACGCATCCGGCAATGGGACGCGTTGTTGCGAACTGGCTCGTCATGGTGCCGAGAAGGGCAATTCGCAGAGCATGTACCGTTACGCACTTTTCCTTGATACTGCCTATGGATGTGCTGAGGACAAGGCAGAGGCTCGCCACTGGTTGGAGAAATCTACCGAACATGGCAATCCCGATGCAGCCTACGCCTTGGCATCCATGTTGTATGACGAAGTCAAGACCAATCCACCGCTGCTCGACCGCTGTTACCGATTGACCAAGGTGTATGCCGACCGTGGACATGAGGGGGCAAAGAAAAGACTGGACGAGTGGTTCGGCCCCATCAGGGATGAAGAGTGGCAAGGCTTCACCACCGCCCGTATGGCCCAGCGTGGCTACAATTGGCTGTGTGGCAAAGATGGATTTCAGCAGAACCTTGCGCTCGCCATGCGATGCCTGCGTGCCGCCGCTGAGCGTGGCGATGCTGCGGCACGCAGTAATCTTGGCTGGTGTTTCGAGAAGCAAGGTGACTATGAGTCTGCCAACGATTGCTATATCCTGAGTGCCAGCCAGGGTTGCACCACGGCCATGTTGAATATTGCCACCAATCTGCACAAAGGATTGGGCGTTCCCAAGGACGATGCCGGTGCGCGTCGCTATCTGCGTATGGCCTACGATGCGGGAGACGAGCGCGCCAAGAAGCGCATGGCTCAGTATTTCCCCGAGGATGAAGTGCGCGAACAGTCGGCTGGCATGACCGCCGAGGAGATGAACAAGCGTGCATGGGCTTACCTGAAAGGCGCAGACAATTGTGAACACGATGCCAAGAAGGCGGTCTTGTGGTTTGATGCTGCAGCCTCTCATGGCCTTGTTGCGGCCTGGTATGGTCGTGGAGTCGCTCTGGATGAGCAGAAGCTCTATGCCGAAGCCTTTGCCTCTTATCTCCGTGGGGCAGAGCAGGGCAACGCCAAGTGCATGTTTACTGTAGGCATCCGTTACGCCGAAGGCAAGGGATGCAAGCACGACGATGCCAGCGCCCAGGCATGGCTGCTCCAAGCCGATGAGACGGGCGAGCCAAGAGCCAAGGGCAAACTCTATGAACTCTATCCCGAAGTGGAACGTGAAGACAAGGTGCAGTTTATGCTGGATAATATGCCGACCTGTATAGATGAAGACTTCTCTTCTGAAGAGTATGATGTTGAGGCTATGGCACATGACCTTGTCAACGACGAGGACTATGAACTGGCACGAGAACTGCTGGACGGCTATTTTCAGGAGATTGACGGCGGCGCCGAGCCATCCTCTTGTCATGAAGACCTGGTGCTCTATCTCGCTTGGGTATGCTACAAGGATGGCGACGGCAGCGACGCTCAGTCTCCCCACCACAATCTCCGTCTTGCCCACGATTACCTGATAGATATTGGCGATGACTTTGATGCCTATTGTGACGACAGTTATATGAAACTGGCTGAGCTGTACTATGCTTGCTATACCGGCTATGATGACTGTGACTTGAAGCACGTTCCGAGTCACCGCAGCAGAAAATGGTATGGGCGCAAGGCGTATGAATATTATTGCCAAGCTGCCGACGAGGGCTTCCCGATGGGTATGTATTACAAAGCCCGTTTTCTCATTGATGGCGATTGGTGGAAAGCGACTTCAACCAAGCCTTTATGCTCTTGAAGGAGAGCGAAGAGGGTGGCGACGCCGAACCCCTCTACTGGCTTGGCAATATGTATTATTACCCCGACTATGGGCGAGTAAACAAAGATGCGGCACGCGATTATTACGAGCGATACGTGGCTTTGGAGGAAGAGCGCGTCGAAAGCGAAGGCTGTATGTCCGCCGATTTTGCCCAGGCTTCCTGCAATCTTGCCCATCTGTTGCTTCAAAACCACTCCAACGCCGATGACTACCAGGCACGCCAGTTGCTCGATAGAGTGGTCGACAGCCACCATACCGTCGCAGACGCCCTGTTTGGGTATATGCTCTACGAGGGGCGAGGCGGTATGAAAATCAAAGCAACCGGACTCGATTTCATGCGTAAGGCAGCAGTCAACGGCGACTCTATGGCCAGACAGTTCCTGCGCAATTATGGGTATTGATGAGCTGTTATAGTCATAATTGCACACAGCCATCATAGAAACATGGATAAAGGGAAAATGTGAACAACTTGTGATATTTTATGAATATGCCTAAGCGATAATTAATCAGTAACTTTGCAGCCGAATTATCAAAGTTAGGTATGAAAAGAATATTGTTCACATTTTCCTTGACACTTCTCTTGTGCCATGCCATGGCACAGGAGACGCTGTCTCTGGGTCAATGCCTGCAGATGGGCATTGAGCGAAATCTAAATCTGAAGACTTATGAGGGCAACGTGCTTAAGGGCAAGCACGATGTCAGTGAAAACCGTGCCCGTCTGTTGCCCCAGATTAATATCGGCGCCGGACTCAACGACAATTTCACTCCCCCAGTATCGGTGACCGACGGTAGCGCTTATGGCAAGCCTTACAATGTTACCAAGACGTTGCAGTATAATTCGTCGGCAAGCATCCAGCTGCAGATGCCGCTCTACAGCCAGACGGCACTTACTGCCCTCGACATTGCCAAGACCCTCGACCACCTCAACACGCTCTCTTACGCCAAGGCCAAGGAAGACCTGATCGTACAGATCAGCAAGATGTACTATCTCGCTCAGAATACCGAAGAGCAGATAGCCATCATCCGGGACAACATCAAGCGCTTGGAGGAACTGCGCGACATCACCCAGGCCTTCCATGACAACGACATGGCGCTCGGCGTCGACGTGAAGCGTGTCAATGTCAATCTCGAGAACCTCAGCGTGCAGTATGACAATGCCAAGGCCATGCTCACCCAGCAGTATAACATGCTGAAGTATGTCATCGACTATCCCGCCGACAAGACCATTGCTGTAGAGAAAGCCGACATCGAACAGATAGACATGGCGTCGCTCACCGGACTCAACGAGAACCTCTATGAGCTCCAGCTGCTGCAGACCCAGCGCACCCTCGCCGAACAGAAGAAGAAACTTGCCAAAGACGGTTACCTCCCCACGGTTGCGCTCACGGGCAACTGGACCTACGCTGCTTTTACCGACAACATCAGGAATTGGTTTCATGCCGGCGAGTCCAACCATTGGTACAAGTCCAACGGCATAGGTGTGTCGCTGCGCATCCCCGTGTTCGACGGTTTTGAGAAGCGGTCGAAGATACGTAAGGCCCAGGTGGATATCGACAATGCCCGACTCTCCTACGAGAGTGCACTGAAGGGCATGCAGACCCAGTATGCCAACGCCGTCAACGACCTGGCCAACAACCAGCGCAACTTCAGCAAGCAGCGCGACAACTACCTGCTTGCCGAGGAGGTATATAAGGTCACAAGCGACAGATACCGAGAGGGCATAACCTCGATGACCGAGGTGCTGCAGGACGAGATGAGCATGAGCGACGCCCAGAACAACTATCTCACCGCCCACTTCAACTACCAGGTGTCCAACCTGACCCTGCTCAAACTCACCGGCCAGCTGGACAAACTCATCAAATAATAGAAACTTACAAACAACATCACAGAAATGGAAACAAGCAATAACCCCACCAACAACAATACCAGCAACGACACCCCCAACCAGTCTACCCACGAAGTTACCGCCGCCCAGCTCAAGCGCCAGCGCATACGCCAGCTGCTTGTAAGCCTTATCGGTGTGGCCATCCTCGTATGGGGCATCGTGAAGATTGGCTGCATGTTTATGGACTACAAGTCCAATGAGAAGAGCGATGACGCACAGGTCGAGCAGTATATCTCGCCTGTCAACCTGCGCGCTTCGGGATATATCAAGAAGATTTATTTCAAGGAGCATCAGGATGTGAAGAAGGGCGACACCCTTCTGGTGCTCGACGACCGTGAATACCGCATCCGCGTGATGGAAGCCGAGGCTGCTCTCAAGGATGCCATGGCCGGTGCCAATGTGGTTGACGCTTCGCTCCAGACCACCCAGACCTCTGCCACCGTCTATGAGGCGTCGATAGCCGAGATAGAGATACGTCTTGCCAAACTGGAGAAAGACCGCCAGCGCTATCAGAACCTCGTGGCCCGCAATGCCGCCACCCCCATCCAGCTCGAGCAGATTGAGACCGAATATAATGCCACCAAGAAGAAGCTCGACGCCACCCGCCGACAGCAGAAGGCTGCCTACTCGGGCGTGAACGAGGTGCAGACACGCAAGAAGAATACCGCCGCAGCCATCGAGCGTGCCGAGGCTGCCCTGGAGATGGCCAAGCTCAACCTCTCTTATTGCGTGGTGACCGCTCCATGCGATGGCAAACTTGGCCGCCGTTCGCTCGAAGACGGACAGGCTGTCAACGCCGGTCAGACCATCACCTACATCATGCCCGACACCCAGAAGTGGGTCATCGCCAACTACAAGGAGACCCAGGTGGAGAAGCTCTATGTGGGCCAGAAGGTCATCATGACCGTCGACGCCTTTGAGGGCAAGGAGTTTGAGGGCCGCATCACCGCCATATCCGGTGCCACAGGTTCCAAGTACTCTCTCGTGCCCACCGACAACTCTGCCGGCAACTTTGTCAAGATTCAGCAGCGTGTGCCCGTCAGGATAGAGTTTGAGGGAATATCCAAGGCCGACAACGACAAGCTGGCTGCAGGAATGATGGTCGTAGTTAAGGCTCAACTCAAGAAATGACACAAGCAGAGATATACACGGCAGTGCCCGCGCATCTGCCGAAGAAATTTCCGTTCTACAACTGGGTGCCAAAGCCCCTTGGCATAGCCTTTCTCGTCATACTTTTCATACCTATCATGACGGTCAGCGGTGCCTACTCCGTCAATAGCAGTGAGATGGTGGGTGGGCTTGGCATCCAGTCAGAACACATCGCCTTCATCAGCTTTGTCACGTCGATAGGCATGGCGGCGTTCTCGCCGTTTTTCTACCAGCTGGTCTGCGTGCGACGCCAGAAGATGATGAGCCTCGTGGGCTTTTCGATTCTGGCGGTGCAGAGCTACATCTGTGCCAACACCGACAGCCTGTTCATCCTGGCTCTCAACAGCCTTATCATGGGATTTGTGAGACAGACGCTGCTCATGTGCAACCTCTTTACCCTCATCAAGTATGGGTTTGGTATCGAGGCTACGCGCAATGTATCGCCTGGCAACGAGCCGAGCGATGAGGCTGGTTGGGATGCGCTCGATACCGAGAAGAAAGCGAGCCAGCCCATCATCTACTTCTTCTTCATGCTGCTCGGACAGATAGGTACGTGGCTTACGGCGTGGTTTGCTTACAATTACCATTGGCAGATGGTCTATTATGCCATGTTGGGCTCCATCCTCGTGGCGTTGCTCATCACTCTGGTGTGCATGCCCTACAACCCTTATCCCACCAGGCGGTCGCCCTTGTCGTTTTCCAAGTTCGGCAATGTGGTGGTGTTCTGCCTCATGTGCTGTTCCTTTATATATATAATGGTATATGGCAAGGTCTACGACTGGTACGACGACGCCTCCATCTGCTGGGCTACGGTGATTTGCGTGGTGTCGACCCTGCTCTTTGTCTATCTCGAGAAGACGCGGCGCTCGCCTTACTTCATGCTCAAGGCGTTTCGCTCGCGCAGCATCCAGGGCGGCATACTGCTCTTCATCGCACTGATGGTATGCAACTCCAGCTCCATGCTGGTCAACATCTTTGTGGGCGTGGGCATGAAGACCGACCAGATACAGGTGGCAGCCCTCGGCAACTGGGTTTTGTTGGGCTATTTCATCGGCCTTGTCTCTATCCTGCTGCTCAACAACAAGGGCGTGCACTTCAAGTGGTTCTTCGCCCTCGGCTTCATACTGATTGGGGCAGCCTCGCTGTTCATGTACTTTGAGGTGCAGACCGACGGCATGCTCGAGCGCATGAAGTGGCCCGTCGTCATCCGAGCCACGGGTATGATGCTGCTCTATTCGCTTATCGCCGTCTACGCCAACCAGCGCATGCCCTACAAGCTGCTGTCCACCTGGGTGTGTATCATGCTCACCGTGCGTATGGTGATAGCCCCTGGCATAGGTTCGGCTCTCTACCAGAACATCTTTCAGTATCGCCAGCAGTATTACATTACCCGCTATGCCCATGACTACGACCGCACCGATGCAGCCACAGCCATGACCTACGACCAGACAGCCCGCGGAATGCAGTATCAGGGCAAGAGCGAGACCGAGGCACAACACATGGCAGCCATCTCTGCCAAGGGCAAGGTGCAGGTGCAGGCCACTATCTCCGCCATCAAGGAGATATCGGGTTGGACCATCTATGCCTGTATCATCTTTGCCGGACTGATGCTCGTGGTGCCTTGGCCCAAGCGCGACATATCCAAGGATACACGTGAGTGGTTTGTCAATTATTAGACAGTCTGCCACTCTGGCATCTATACATAAGACGCGGTGAAAGCAACATTTGTAGCGCGATTTGTTACAAATGTTGCTTTCTCTTTTGTCGTGTTGGATATTTTTACTATCTTCGTTGCCGACAACCGCAAAACTATGCAGAACGACAACAACATCACGCTCCTCGAACAGCAGATGGCCAACAATGAAGACATCTGTTGCTCCTGCGGCAATATCACTTCCTTCCCCCAAGCCTTCTTCGACCGCTTCCACGTGACCGATGTGGGCATCATCGTATGTACTTCGGGCAGCTTCTCCTTCACTTGCGAAGGGGTGGCGTACCAGGTGGCTACGGGCGAGACGGCCTTCCTCTCCCACGGCGTCTGCTTCACCGTGACCCGCCACAGCGCCGACTGCTCCGTGGTCATCATCCTCTATCGCGTCGACTCAATCCGCGACATCCTCGGCAACACGGTGGTGGGTATGAAGTTCATGGAGTTTGTCAACCCCAAGGCTTGCCGCGTGATGCACACCGGTCATGAAGACGAGCTGACCCACTACTCCCAACTTCTGGCTGCGGGCAATGGCGATGCCAATGTGTTTGCCCTCAACGAGCGTCGCCTGCTGCTGCTCTCGCTTACCTACAGGCTGTGCAGCATCTTCCGTGCCCTTTCTACCGATGGCGACAACGAGCCCAGCCGCAAGCTCGAGACCTATATGCGCGTCATGCAGCTTATCGACAGCCATTATGCCGAGGAGAGGGGAGTGAGATACTATGCCGATAGACTCTGTCTGTCGCCCAAATACCTTACCATGCTCGTCAAGTCGGTGTCGGGCAATACCGTGCAGCAGCTCGTGTTCAAGGCTATCACCAAGAAGGCGGTTTCGCTGATAACCACCACCGACAAGAGCATCAAGGAAATCGCCGACATCCTCAACTTCCCCAACGCCTCAGCCTTCGGTACTTTCTTCAAGAAGCAGGTGGGCATCTCGCCCATCAACTATCGTCAGAAGGGAGGCTGATATATCGGCAAAATGGGAACCTTGTTTCCCGACAGTCATCGCAGCTGTCAGTGCCAAGGCCAAGCCTTCAGAAGTAGCCATGGCTTTTCGTATTTTTATATCCTTACTGGTGGCGTCCAGTGTCGGCTATACCTTTTTTATATAGCCGCTTTATTCGCTTACTGATAATCTTAATCCTGTTTGCAGTCCAGCTTATGGACATGCAGACTGCATTTGCTGGCGCGTAACGGCCGTTACGCGCTTCCGCTTCGTATGGCGCGCGCTTCCGTTTCGTCCGATACGTGCTTCCGTTTCGTCCGACGCGCGTCGCCAAAGGTGGTCAGCAGCTGCGTGGAGGTACCCTCCAGCATTGCCGAGGTACCCTCCAGCGTCGTAAAGATGGTCAGCAGAGTAGGGGAGACGGATGGCAGGCCGAAGAACGGGAATGTTATGTGTGAGAGCCGCATTTGCGTCGTGGCATCTATGGTCGTAAGGGAGCGGTCGGACATCTGCATCCGTCTGTCGCAGAAAGAAAAACATGGGAGTATAAACGAAGAAAACCAGCAGATGCCGGTTTTCGCTGATAGTGGGTCTTCTTATGGTAAGACCCTCACTCTTGAGTAAGATTATGATTATCAATGCGGAGATTAAAGGGCAACTCGTTTTTTGCTAAACATTTGCGCAGAAAAAACGAGATTAATCAAAAATTTTCTAAAGGAAATGATAAAAAATGCAATAAAAGCCGTAACTTTGTACCCAATGTCGGGTCTTACCATAAGAAGACCTGCCAAGAAGACAAAGATACAACGCCGCTAAAGAGGTGAGTATGCTGTGCGGGTAAGTTCCGCAGACTTAAGACGATTAGCCAACTTTATCTCCACTGGCGATACATCTACAGAATGATTTTATGCACAATGTCTTAGCAGATTTGGCACTATCATCCCAGGTGATGATGACCATCCAAGCAGACATAAAGTAGAAGAGAGTTTATGAAGCAGGATTGCACGAGTTCTCCATCTACAGCCGACGAAACCAAGCGCCTTCAACCACTTGAAAGCACCGCGTTTCCAGAGGGCACCCACCTTTCTGAGCCAGAAAAACCATCTGGCCCAGCAATGAAGAAATGCGCTGAAGCGAAACCGGCAACCGTTGGCTCGCGTCGTAAGAAAGATGCGACAGACACGGCTTGCACATCTTGGAGCTACCTCTTTGTTCACAACCGCAAGGTCAAATCCATCGAACAGCAGCTCCAGCAAGACGGCATCCCCCATTTCGTTCACAAGACTATCAAATATCTGCCCCGTCGCAGCAATCATGGCGGTATGCGTCAGGTTGAGGCGCCCTCGGTGAGCGGACTGATTTTCCTCCAGGGTTCTCCCCGCCAGCTCCAGGCCTATCTCGACGAGCAACAATGCGCAGCAGGGTGCGTGCAAGAACTGCAGCACCGGCCGCGTGGCTACCATCCCCTGCAACCAGATGGAGCCCTTCATGCGCGTCTCTGAGACCGAGCCCGACAGGCTGCGCTTCCTCCTCCGTCCTTTCGTCTATTACGCCCAGAACCGCACCCTGCTGCGCATTGTCTCTGGCGACTATGCCGGCCTTGAGGGCTATGTCCTCCGCATTGCCCGCGACCGCAGACTGGTGATGGATGTTGGCGGCATGGCTGTGGCCATCTCCAATGTCCACGCCGAGCGTTTCGAGGAAGTGGACAAAAACGGTGACGCCAAGAACCGTGCCACCTTCTACAAGCGCAATCTCCATGAGCGTCATGCCTTTATCGACACCTTCTTTCATCAGGTGAAGACCGCCCAAGAGGTGGCGGCACAGACCGAGAACATCAAGATGCTCCTCCGTCAGACCCATGCCGACGTGCTCAGCAAGCGCCTGGACATCAAAGATGCCTTTTCCACCTTCTATTTCATGATAGAAGAGATAGGCTACTACTACGCCCCCTTCCTCGACTATGTCAAAGACGACCTCCAGCCCATTATCGATGCTGGCCGCAAGGTTATGCAGGAGATAGCCCGCATCGCCTCGACCTTCAAGGATGAAGACCAGCGCCAGCGCTATGAAGCCGAGTACGAAGAGCTACGCACCAACTATGGCTATGTGTTTGAGTAGGATGGGGGTGTGTAGGTGAATATTATATGTTAAAGCATTCGATTGCATGTACAAATTACTGTAGTGACATGATAAAGCAATTTTTTAAAACGAATATTTTTTTTGGTCATGATAATAACTAAAACTCCATTCAGAATGTCCTTTTTTGGAGGTGGAACAGATATGCCTTCTTTCTTTAATGAACATGGAGGAGCTGTAATCTCTACAACTTTTGATAAGTATTGTTATGTGAATGTTCGGCATATGCCACCATTTCATCCTTACATCTCTGAATTAGTGCACAACCGTTTTGAGCGTGTCAATAATGTGAAAGATATAGAACACCCTTTAATACGAGAATGTATGCGTCTTCATGACATTCATGAGATACGCCTAACATATGAGGGAGATTTACCTGCTCGTTCAGGTCTTGGAACTAGTTCTACCTTTGCAGTAGGAATGCTCAATGCTTTTTGTGCTCTTAAGGGTAAAATGATGAGTCATCGTGCGCTTGCAGAAGAAGCTATTCATGTAGAGCGTACAATATTGAAAGAGCATGGTGGCTGGCAGGATCAGGTTGCAGCCGCATATGGCGGCTTAAACCGTATTGATTTTTTTGATAATAATTTTTCGGTTCATCCAATTGTTATTCATCCTGAACGCAAGAAAGAACTTGATAGAAACCTTTTGCTCTTCTATACAGGACTCCAGAGGTTTTCATCTGAAATTCAAGCAGATACTTTCGCCAAACCAACAGATAAGACAAAACAGCTGTTGGATATGTTAGCTCTTGTTGACGAAGCGGAGAGAATTTTGACTGACAAGAATATATGTCTGAATGAGTTTGGTAAGTTGCTTGATGCTACATGGAAACTCAAGCGTGGAACTGGATCAAAGGTCAGTAATGGTTCAATAGATGAGTTATATGATATTGCAATCAAAGCAGGCGCATTGGGGGGGAAACTACTTGGTGCTGGTGGTGGAGGTTTTTTGCTTTTTTATTGTGAAAAGGAAAAACAGCCCAACTTGATAAAAGCCCTTGACAAGTTGATGATAGTGCCATTTAATTTTGAGTCGGATGGTGCTCAGGTGCTTTATTATGCCCCTCAGAACTATTCACCGAGAAAGGATTTATAATATTAATAATTATGGAAGAGAAGTTATCAACTCACATCGATTTACTTATTGAGCGTTTTCCCTCTTTGATATCTTGCAAACAAGATCTCATAAAGGCATACGAATTGTTGGAAACTTCATATAGTAATGGATACAAACTTTTAGTTTGTGGTAATGGAGGATCTGCTTCTGACTCGGACCCATAACCATTTAC
>OQVR01000538.1_pt1 | contig 16870 bp, 16 predicted proteins | sample 1691521 | NCBI WGS metagenome assembly OQVR01 (sample SAMN03418256, study PRJEB22391) | human gut metagenome | biome: human-gut; feature: organic feature; material: feces | host: Homo sapiens | place: Tanzania | collected 2013-01
TGCTTTCCAGTGAAAATATACCACCGATACATATATTGACAAGGATGCGTCTATCAATGAACAATTGGACCGTATGCGGCACAGTGCGACGCGTGCTATGCTGGAAGAACGCGATGTTATTGTTGTATCGTCTGTATCGTCAATTTATGGTATGGGGTCACCAGAACAGTATTCTGGTATGAAACTGGTCTTGCGCACAGGTGACAAGATAGGCCAATCGGACGTCATGCGTGCCTTGGTGGATATTCAATATAAACGTAATGACATGGCGTTTGAACGTGGTAATTTTCGCGTCCGTGGCGATACGTTGGACGTGTTTCCATCGCATTCTCAAGACCGTGCATGGAAACTGTCGTTTTGGGGCGATGAAATCGAAGAGATTTGGGAATTTGATACACTGACAGGTGCAAAGTTGCATAAACTGGACAGAATTGCGATTTATCCAAATACGCATTATGCAACACCTATGCCCAGCGTGTTACAGGCAATCACTCAAATCAGGACAGATTTAGAAGAACGTCTGAAATATTTTCATGAAAATATGAAGTATATAGAAGAACAGAGGCTGCGCGAAAGGGTGAATTTTGACATTGAAATGATGGAATCAACCGGGACGTGTCGTGGAATTGAAAACTATTCGCGTTACTTATCTGGGCGTGCGCCTGGTATGCCGCCACCAACACTGTTTGAATATCTGCCACGTGATGCCGTTTTATTTATTGACGAAAGTCACGTTACTGTGCCACAGATTTCGGCGATGTCACGTGGTGACCGCGCACGCAAAGAAACATTGTCACAGTATGGTTTCCGGCTGCCGGCATGTATTGATAACCGGCCGTTGACATTTGACGAGTGGGACGTGTTGCGACCGCAAACGATATTTGTTTCGGCGACGCCAGCCGAATGGGAATTAAACCAATCTGGTGGCATCGTGGCCGAACAGGTTATTCGTCCAACGGGACTGCTTGATCCAGTCTGTGATGTGCGCCCGACGGCAAACCAGGTTGATGATTTATTGGACCAGATAAAGAAAACATCGGGGCGTGTGTTGGTCACAACACTGACCAAGAAAATGGCCGAACAATTGACCGATTACCTGAATGAAAATGGCGTGCGGGCCAAATATCTGCACAGCGATATTGAGACACTGGAACGTATTGAATTATTGCGTGATTTGCGATTGGGTAAATATGATGTCTTGGTTGGTATCAATTTGTTGCGCGAAGGGTTGGACGTGCCAGAATGTGAGTTGGTTGCGATTATGGATGCGGATAAAGAGGGTTTCTTGCGTTCAACGCGTTCACTGATTCAGACAATTGGTCGTGCGGCGCGTAATGCAAATGGTCGTGTGATTCTGTATGCTGATAAAATTACGGATTCAATGAATGCGGCGTTGACCGAAACGGCGCGTCGTCGGGAAAAGCAGATGGCATATAACACCGCACATGGCATTACACCAACTACTGTGTCCAAGGCTATATTTGCCCAGGTTGGCGACAAGACTGACAAAACAGACAAGGCGCGTCGGTTTGTATATGATAAATCGGGCGGCGTTATGGATGCAGACAGTATTCGCAAACAGATAAAAGATTTGAATAAGAAAATGCGCACGGCGGCAGAAAATCTGGAATTTGAAGATGCGGCTGAATTGCGTGATGCAATCCATAAACTGGAAGATGATTTGTTATTAGTGGAGTAAAAAATGATAAAAACAACAGACAAAATAAATCGCAAGGAAGTAATTCAAATAAACGGATTATATATTTCGCAATTGTGGCGTGATTGGTATGCCGCAGATTATATTGTTCGTGTGAAAGGTGTGATGTATCGTGTGCGCAGTCCATACAGAACGCCCGCAGGTGCGTGTCAAATGTTGGATTATCTGGCAGGAAAAACTGATGTATATAAATTGCCAGAATATACGCCCCTGGTTCAAGTAATAGGGGGTGAAAATCAGCGATGAAAGAATATTTATTAGAAAATGTTGACCAGACGCGCGACTGGGCGCGGGAATTTGCGAAAACCTTGCGTGCGCCGGTATGTGTGGCGTTGCACGGCGACCTGGGAATGGGCAAGAGTGAGATTGCCCGCACAATAATTCAGACCCTGCGTGGGGCGGATACTGTTGTGCCCAGTCCGACATTTACCATTGTGCAAAACTATGATGGAATATCACACTTTGACCTGTATCGCATAAATGATGCGTCAGAATTGGTGGAAATTGGGTTGCCATATGCAATTGCAAATGATATTACGTTGATAGAATGGCCCGATGTTGCAACGGATATTTTGCCAACGGATACAATTCATATTTATCTGACAGAATACGGGGCAGGGCGCAGATTGGTTATAAAATAGGAAATGTCGCCTATGGTAATCGTAGACATGGCGCGTAATAATAAAAATGCGGATGGAAACATTCGCGCAAGAGCACACGCGCGGACTTTTGCATAAAGGTCCCGAACCACATCCCTAAGAAAGTGGATTCGTCAAGAATTCATGAAACGCGGTGTTCAAAAAACGGGGCGTTTGCCCCGTTTTTATCGCTTTAATAAACTCTGAACTGCCAGGGGAAAATCCGGACTGCGTGCCAAATATGAGCCGCTGACCAATAAATCTGCGCCGGCGTCCCAGCACATTTGTGCTGTTTTATCATTTATTCCACCATCTACTGAAATTATAAATTTCAGCCCGTATTTTTTACGTGTTGCGGCCAAAACAGAAATCTTTTTCAGGCAATCTGTTTGGAATTCTTGGCCGGCGGCACCTGGGGCGACGGTCATAACCATAACTTCGTCCACATCACGCAGAATTGGCTTTAATATCGCAGGTGATGATTCTGGGTTCAGGGCAACGCCTGCACGACGCCCTGCCGCGTGAACGCTGGCAATAGCCGCACGCAGACCAGACGTATTTGTTGACATGATAACCGTGTCGGCACCGGCGGCAACACTGTCGGTGGCCCAGACGGACGGACTCTCGGTCATCAGGTGTACGTGCAGGTGTGCGTCAGTGTGGGCACGTATCATCTTTAATTCTGGAATACCACCCGCCACGCGGTCAACATAGAATCCGTCCATAATATCAACGTGTATCATTGAAATGCCGCCTGCACGAAACATTGAATATGTTGATGCACGACGCATATTGAAACACAGTGTGCTGGGCATAATTGGAATAAAACGACGGCGGTGTGCTGGGCGTTTGCGGAACAGTTTTGTTATAAAAGCAATGCGACGCTGTATACGGTCACGACGCGCCAAGTACGCGCCACGATGAGTCGCCTCGGCATTCCAGACGTGCGCACATGCCGCCCGAACAATTGCGTCATTGGAAATATATTCGGTCGGAATTGAAAATGTGTTTTCAATGAACTCGGTCGCCCCCTCGGCCAGTGCGCCACCACCGGTCAATATAATCTTGGTTGGGCGATATTTGATAATCGCGTCATGAGCCGCAGTCGTTATTTCGGCGGTAATATCAACGCATGCTGGCATAAATATATCGATGACATCGCCACGTGAAAATTCGTATGCGGTATCGGCGGGGGTAAATCTATCCATTTCTTTGGGTATAAAACTGGCTACTGCACGCTTTATCCGTTCAGCGTCATCAAAACCTATGTGCAATTTTGCAGAAATGTCGTTTGTTATTTTTGTTCCACCCAGTGGAATTTTATAGTGCCAGACTGGGCCACGGTCGGTCCAAATGGACGCTGATGAAAATTCCCCGCCCAGGTCAATGAACATGACTGTTTGTTTCTTTTGTCGCAATGTTGTATTCAGTAAAAATTGCGGGTCATAAAATGCACAGGGTGTGATATGGGCGCGACGCAGAAAACCCAATACTTCGTTCAATCGTGATTTTGTATAAAATATTGAACCAAATGCTGATATCAATTGTCTGTCGGTATAGCCAATTGGACTAATCATATTGCGTGCGGTTGGCGTATCGTATCGCAATGGCACAATATGCATCGGAAAGTATCCGTCAGGCGCGTTTATCTGGGCAATCTGGGCACGGACATCGGCAGTTGTGATTTTGTGTTCGCCGCCCCAAGCGGTGCTTTTTGCAGTCATTTCAAAAATAGACGTGCCAAAATTCCCCGTGATATATGCGGTGTCAAAACTGGTTCCGATTTGATGTTCCAGATCGTCAATTACATACCGCAGTGCAAACACGGTATCAAAACAATCCGATGTTGAAATTGCAGATTTTACAATCTTGGCCCCACGGACACGGTGTGCCATTCCGCGCACACCGGTCGATCCAATGTCCAGACATAAAAAAGCCGAATCAAACAGGTTCATTTCGTCTATTTTACCAATATTCGCGCCGTGTCGCGCATATCAATCGTTTTTATATCACGGGATAAAATTTTGTGATTTTTATCCAGAACAATCAATTGTGCAATTGCGTCATCGGGTGCCTTTTCAGGTAACATGACCGTAATTCCACCTGTTGTAACTAAATTCCAGCGCCGATTTTCAATCCATTCCATGTAATCCAGGTCGCCAATCAAATTATGCGCCACGTCAGTTATTTCGCCAACTTCTGATGGTAATGGGCCACGAAATAATACTGTTCCGGATTTACGTTCGGTGTCCGGTTGGTTCACGATTGTGCCATCGGCCGACAATGGAAAATAATTCTGACCATCGGTCCACAGGGCAACGGCCCGGTATAACTTTACACGCACGACCAAATTGCCGTCGGCGCGGCGATTAACAGCCGATGCACGCACGCCCGGCACCGCACCAACGCGGGCGTTCAGCGCGTCCAGGTTAACGGAAAAAGTGTCTGTTCCTGGTGCAACTGCGGCGGCCGCGACCAGGGCGGATAAATCCTTGTCCCGGATATCCGCAGATATAGAAATATTGCGCACACGCGACATTGTTGTATGTCCCATTGTCGTCATGATAATTCGCACAGAAAAGTATATCGCCAGCAAAATTGCGACAATAAAATACAGCCAAAACCAGATTGTTCGTTTCATGGCTATAATTATATCACAAAAAGCCCCGCGATAAAAGCGGGGGGAAATAAAAATTAAAATCAACTGGCGCGTAGCAAATAACCGCGTCTAAACATACACCTGCGGTATGCGCCGACAGTTTTAGATGTTGTATTTCGTGGCACCGACATCAGTGACCGCTGGCCTGCGTCGGTATATTCATTTGATTGAAATGTCACCCACAGACCGTCCCAGTCCGGCATTTGGCCACTTTGGTTCGGGGCCAACAGTTTGGCAATACGGCTGCGCGGCATATATGACGGTTTGGTAATTCCCAGGCACGCCTTGTGATCGCGGACAAATTGTTCCATTGTGACGGATTCGTTTTCCCAATTCAAAACCGTCGCATTATCAATGCTGCCACGATTGGGGGACGAACACGCCGCCAATATCATCATCAATGCCAGATATTTTATTCTCATGTTTTATATTATAATTTATTTGCCTTTGGGGGGCAATAGTTTTTATAATAGGCATAACAAGGAGAAAGAGAATATCATGGCAATAACAGTTGCTAATTTTATAAAGATGGCAAACTTCTATAACCAGATGACAAAAATGATGTCGGCAATCTGTGTAGAAAAGGGTGGCATAGCGATGGAAAATTATGTCGGGCGTTTCTTTGCGGCCGACACGTTGGAATTTGTTGCGGAATACGGTCGCCGCCTGATGGCGACGCGACGCAATGAACTGACACCGGAAATTGTTGGGGTGATTGAACGCTTTGAAGAAAGTTACAAACGGGTCAAGGATTTAACGACACCAACACAGAAACCAATTTATGAAATGACATTGGCAGAATTTGAAAAAATTATGAACATATAAAAAACGTGGCAAAGGAGATGTGGCGGATGAAAACAATGAAAAAAATATTTGGTGGGGCTGTGACAATAACGCTGGTGGTGGCGTTGCTGGCGGCGTGTACCCAGAAAAATGCCGCGACTGACGTGCCACAATATGATACAGTGACTGTTGTAGATAACTTGGTCATTGATGAAAATTCAGTGCCGATTTTTCCGAAAAAGGCGGCCCTGACCACAGATACTGCACGTCGCTTTTCCCTGGATTTGCCAAAGCGGTGCGAGGTAAATTGGGATAACCAGGCGGTTGTTTCTGTCGTTCCAGAAGAGAAAATTGAAATTATTCGTCTGAATACCGGTGATGCGTTGCCTGAATTACAGGTGTCGGATTATGAGTTCAAAAAATTGACGGTAAAACGTGCGCTGGATAAATTGCTGGACGGGACAGACATTTCTGTTGTCGAAGATGAAGAGATGATTGAAACTGTATCTGGCTCAATCAATTCTGGTAAATTGTCTGATACGGTTGAATTGATGGCAAAAATGGGGCGTGCGTATTATTCCTATGATGCCGAGGCCGGTGAAATTCATTTAACACATCGTGCAAAATGGTTGGTAAAAATGCCCAAGGATCAATCAATCATTATGGCATTGATTGACGCAATGCGTGGGGCCGATGTGCGGAATCTGTTGGTGGACTGGAACGACAAGACGCTGGTATTTGAGGGAAACTATCAGACCGAGCGCGAGGTTTCCAGAATCATCGCTGATGTCGCGTCCAAGAAGTATATGTTGGCGTGGGACATTGATGTGTATCGCGTGTACCCACGCACAGACAATCCGATTGTTTGGATGAATATGTTGCCGGCATTTGGTGATAAAAATATCAAGATGTCAATACCGGGTGTAGTGGGGCGTGCGCTGGTTGTGGGACCGGAAATTAATACGAAAACATTGCAAGAATTCTTGTCGCAACAGGCAAACGTTGTCTTGATTTCCCAGGGTCAGTTTGTAATTCCAAACGGTTGGCAATCGCGTTTTGATATCGGGCAATGCAGCAAGGAAGAACGCCTGGAAACAGATTTGATTATTGGTGCGACGGGCAAGTATGGCGATTTTGGCGGCCGTGATAAAATTGATGCGAAAATCGTTTTGCGAACCAGTAATGGCGAATTGTCATCGTTTAACATTCCGTCAAGCATTGGTGATAACTATGTGATTATCGGTATTCCGACGCATTCGTTCGTGACAACACCTGAAACGCTGATATCACCGTTTGCAGAATTAGTTGTGTTTATGTCACCGCGTGTGATTTCCATTGTTGATGCACACGCTGCACCCAGTGGCGCGTCTGCGCCACTGGTTGGTGACGCATTACGTAAATTTTTACGCCAAGAATAAAGCAAGGGATATTATTTAAATGTTATTTTCAAGACTAGAAAGAAAAATCGCATTCAGATACCTGGCCGCAAAAAAGCGCGGATTCGGATCTGTTATTTCATGGGTGTCGCTGATTGGCATTACGCTGGGGGTTGCAACACTGATTGTTGTTATGTCAGTTATGGGCGGATTTCACGAAACGTTGTTGTCGCGTATTGTTGGTATGAACGGTCACGTTGTTGTTTATCATCAGGACGGCGCAATCAGTGATTTTGATTATCTGATTGATAAAATGAAACAGAACAAGGTTGTGTCAGCAAATGCAACTGGTATCGTTCCTATTGCCGAGGGGCAGGTTATGGCCACTGCCGGTGGTAATAATACAGGGGCGATGGTGCGCGGAATTCGTATGACAGACCTGACTGCCAAGACCCAGGCAGGAACAAAAATTTATGGCAAGAAATTATCCGAAATCCGTGATGGTGAATTGATTGCCGGGGCGTCACTGGCGCGTAGTCTACGCATTGGTATGGGGGACAAGGTATCGTTGGTATCTGCTAATGGGGCAACGCCGACACCATTTGGTTCTATGCCACGCATAATGTCATATCCTGTTATGTCATCGTTCTTTATGGGAATGTATGAATATGATTCGGGATATATATTCATGCCATTGGAAACCGCCCAGAAATATTTAAATATTGGTAATGCCGTGACGCATATTGATTTGTTCCTGCGCAATCCCGAAGATACAGCCGCCGTGCGCGATGCGTTGGTGCGTCTGTTGCCAGATGGTTTTGTCGTGCGTGATTGGCGCGAATTAAATCGTGGCTTTGTCGGTGCGTTACAGGTTGAATCAAATGTGATGTTCTTGATTTTAATGCTGATTGTCATTGTGGCGGCATTTAATATTGTGTCGTCGTTGGTAATGCTGGTCAAGGACAAGAACAAGGATATCGCCGTCCTGCGCACGTTTGGTGTGTCGCGTAAATCAATGATGAAAATATTTATTTTGTCCGGCACCAGTATCGGTGTTATTGGCGCGTTCTTTGGCACGGTGTTGGGCGTGGTTGTTGCAATTTACATTGAACCAATACGTCAATTTTTCCAGTGGGCAACGGGGCGCGACCTGTTTCCGGCAGAATTGTATTATCTGTCTGAACTGCCATCTAAATTGGTGCCGGGGACTGTGATTGGAATTGCGGTATTGGCGATTGCGTTAGCGTTCTTGGCGACAATTTATCCGGCATGGAAGGCTGCATCAACCGACCCGGTAGATGTATTGCGAAATGAATAATGGACGTGGGGGTATAACCGTATGGCAAACATATTGCATTCTTTATCGCGTGTAAAAAAAGGCGATGTCGTTCTGTCTGTGCGCGATATTAAAAAGACATTTATAGAAGGTGGACAGCCATTGCATATTTTGCGCGGTGGCGGTTTTGATTTGCACCGTGGTGAAATTATCGCATTGGTCGGACAATCGGGGTCTGGCAAATCTACGTTATTACAGTGTGTTGGTCTGTTGGATAAACCAACCAGTGGCAGCATTTTGCTGGACGGGGCGGCAACAAATCGTATGGACGAAGACACCCGCACAATGATGCGTCGTAACAAAATCGGATTTGTGTATCAGCGGCATAATCTGTTATCTGATTTTACGGCATTAGAAAATGTTGTTTTACCAATGTTGGCGGCGGGCACAGACGAAATCACGGCAAACGGACGCGCAATGAAATTATTGCAATTGGCCAGTGTTGCACATCGTGCGTCACATTTGCCCGGGGAAATGTCTGGGGGCGAACAGCAACGTACCGCGGTTGCGCGCGCGTTGGCCAACAATCCAGAAATTTTATTGGCAGATGAACCAACAGGCAGTTTGGATCCCGCCCATGCAACCGCGGTGTTTGATTTGTTGTTGGAATTGGTGCGAAAAAATAAAATGGCAATGTTGTTTGTGACCCATGATATGAATCTGGCAGCGCGTGCTGACCGGACTATCACAATTCGTGATGGAATTGTAAAGTAATAACCAGAGCAACCAAGAGGAGAGAGCCCATGAAAAAAACATCAACCACAAAATACGAAACCGCCGTCCCCACATCGCGCAAGGTTTTAGGGGCGTTGGCACTGGTTGGGTTATTTACATGCGGTGTCTTTGTTGGAACAACGTTGAATGATAACCGTGTGCCAAATGCAGATGGCCGGATTATAGCGTTTTCTGAGTCGGATTGTTACGCAATTATAAACAAAATAAAAGCTGCCACAGATGCAGATTTGTTGGAAGAATTAAAAGATATCTATAACGACAATTGTGCGGGCCGTGCAATAGATGTAAAATCATTCGCACAAGAAAATGATAATGACGCGGACGATGCGCCTGTTGCAACATGTGGACGTATTGAACAGTTATTGGCGCAGCAACTGATGCCCGAAGAAGATAGCAACGCATATGCTCATTTGAATAACGCGAACACATATGCACGTATGGCTGAACGTGGGTGCCCAGAAAACGCGGATAAATATCGTGCGTTGGCTGCCCGTGAAATAGAAATCACAACTGCGCTAGAACCAGTTGAATACATGCCGGAATCCAGGGTAGAAAATGTTATTGATGTATATAAAAAGGTAAAAATGCGGGCCGCTGCGCAACAGGTAATTGACACTCTGCAAAAGGTTTCTGAGCCAACCATAGATTTTATTTTGAAACTGGAAAAAATTGTAAATGAAGAATAAGGAGTGCGTTATGAAGCATTTGTTTGTCGTGATTTTGATGCTTGTGTGTGTTGGCCGCCCAGTGGCACATGCAGCAGACGTTGCGCCACGTATGTCGTGTGCGAATATTAAAACCCAGATAGATACACTGGTTGCGCGTGATGATTTAACAGATGATGAATCAAAACAATTGACAGATATGCGTATAAAGTATCGTCGCGATTGTGTTAAACGTGCGGCGGGCGGTCGCGGTGCGCAAACTATTGCGGCCGCACGCATACCGGTTGCAGTCGATGATACTAAAAAGCCTGACAATATCGCCACACCTGGCGCACCATGTGATACCCCGGACGAGCATGGTTGTTGTCCTGGTGAAACGTATACCGATATGGGCGACCAGGGATTCAATTGTTGCCCGTCAGATGGCGGTATGTGCTTTACGCCAATGGTGCTGAAATCGGTTGAAAATACCGAAGTTCAAGACGATGCACCTGTCAAGACAGACGAAGAAATCGCGGCGGAAATAAATGCGAATATTGCGGCAGGTCTGTGCGCCGATGGCACCAAGCCGAATAAGTATGGTTGTTGTGCCGATGAATTGTTCCGCGATATGGGCGGAACGTTCGCATGCTGTCCGAAAAGTGGTGGCGATTGTTTCCCGCCTATGAATTAAAACAGGTTGTAATAAAGGCTTGCGTTTTAGGAAATTTGATTTATAATAAGCAGGCTTTCAATTTGTTGCGGGCATAGTACAAAGGCTAGTATGCAAGCCTTCCAAGCTTGAAATGCGGGTTCGATTCCCGCTGCCCGCACCAAGGATAAGGGGTGCGTCGGTATGTTGGGTAACCTCGCGATGCGAACATCAATTCGTTGCTAATAACGCAACTCATTGTGTTCTTGTTCGTTCGGTTTCCCGCTGCCCGCACCAAGAGATTGGGCGTGCGCCGGAGTTGGAGAGCCGGGGCAGACTGTAAATCTGTTGGCTTAAGCCTGAGCTGGTTCGAATCCAGCCACTCCCACCAGAAAATACCGACCCGTATGGGTCGGTGTTTTTATTGCCGGATTTTGGGCGGTTTTGCGGCTGGTAAAAATCTTGTATGTAGTCAAAATCCGCCGTATATACCTCCATTACATACAATCGGCATTTTGCAAACTGGAGATTGATTTATTGTATTTTTTTATTACAATTTGTAGAGAGGTTTTGTAATGGAAGACATTGTAAAAAATAAAAATATTCATTATTTATATCATTTTACAAAACTTGATAATATTCCGAGTATTTTGGAAAAAGGTTTGTTAACTAATGAGTATATGAAACTGCATAACATATTTTTTTCTTCAAATGATCCTTTAAGATTGGATAAAAGGCTTAATACAATATCTTGTTCTATAATGTGGCCAAATTATAGAATGTTTTTTTCTTTGAGACAATCGAATTTGCATCAGCAGTATGTTCTTATAAGATTGAAAGCGTCGATTTTATATGAATTGCCATGTTTATTCTTTACTACTAATGCAGCAAATAGTGTTTTTGCAGATGTGCCTGATGAGAGTTTATCAGGAGCCGAAGCCTTTTTAAAGCTATTTGATAATAAGATTAATAATTATGTACGTATATCAAAAACGCATGATTTTTGGCCGACTGACCCACAGGCAGAGATTCTTGTGAGAGCTAACATTCCGGCAAATTATATTGCAGATATTCTGTGTGAGAAAGATGAGGATTTGCAAGCGTGTTCTGGTATGTGTGCTAATAGTCATGTTCAGTGTTATGTTAATGAGTTTTATTTTAAGTATAGGGCGGATCATCGTGAAAATAATATTCAAAAAAATGAACAATAGGGAGTTGTTGTGACTAGTAGATTTGTATATATACCGAAAACAGATGAAGTTGGTGTTGTGAAGAAACGGATAATGTTTGATTGGTATCCTGGTTTTGCTGTATCGCAAAAACAAAAATCGATAAATTCGTTACATAAAAATGCCAAATTGCAAGGGTTGCAAAACATATTGGAAGTTTCTAGTAAATCACCAGAGACACTTGGTGTTCTGCTAAGTGCGTTTAATTTGTCTTTTAAGATGAAGAGTGGTCGTTCTGTTTTTATGGAGTCTGTGTTTCAAGGGAGTAAAGTTTTTGAAAAAGGTGGACCTTTTATTGATTTGTATTACAAAGCGCCTGTGGAAGCAAAAAAAGATGAAAGGTTAAAAAACAGTGGTAATCTGATAAGATTTGAATTTAATAATAGAATTTTTAAATTGAACCCTAAAACTCTATTTTATGATTGGTTGTATATAAATATAATCAATCAGAATAAAAATATTCTTGATAAAATTGCTAAATATGATGGTTTTACGGATATAGAGTTTAATCCGGATAAGTCTATAAATTGTCAGGCCTATTCGGTTGCGCTTGTTGTATCGTTGTTGAAAAATAATGTTTTAGATCAAGCTTTGGTGTCGCTTGAGGATTTTATGAGAATTATGAAGAAAGAATACCGTATACAAGATCCTAATAATCTTGTGCAGATTGGTTTAGGTTTATAAAAAACGCTCTAGTGGTGTCGTGAGAATGAAGAATCTATAGACCTGATGGCAGATTAAACAACTGGTCCACGCTGCATTGCATGGTGCCAGACATGACGGCGTTGACGGTTTCTGGATTCAGATAGGCGATGTGCAGATGGCGGTAAACGCTGCTTTCGGACACTTTTTCGGCGGCCGCAATTGATTTATAATCGCCGCATTTTTCGTACATTTCGCGATAACGGAATGCCCGCGCAAACGCGCGGACAATTAGATGATTGTTTTCGGATATACTGACCGCTGCGGATTTTCCAGCGTTGTATTCATTTTGCTTGGTATATTTCTTTAATATAAATTCATGGCGGATGATAATGTCTGTGGCGCTAACAACATAGTCCATCGGGGCGGATTTTTCATTTATAAAGTCTGGTGTTATGAATTCCCTAATATCGGGATTTGGGGTAATAAACAGGGTTAATTTATTGTCTGTATAAATCGCGTATTTCAGGATTAGTCGAATAAAGTCACGCTTTCTGGGAAAGGTCATGTTGGTAAAATCGACATGTTTTATGGCGTTTACAAAATCGGTCTGGATACAGTTCAGATTGGCATTCATGAATTCTGATATCACATTCATAACGATCTCATCCAGTGCACCCGATTGAATATAACACCCTCGCGTTGCGTAATAATATTTAGTTGTTTTGTTCGGCATGCGCGTTTGTTGATTGATAAATTTATCGCCATTGTCATTAAACAATTTTCCGGTCAGCAGGTTCGGTGCGCTATGCACATGGTCGCCCTTGTTATTGCCATTTTTGTCCAGGGCACGTTGCACAGACTCAAATAGTTCATTGGGAATTATTGGGGCGTGTTCGCCTGGGACAGATGTACCGGCGGCTTTGCATTCTGTGATGCCGATATAAATCTTATCGCGCAACATGTTTAACAGTGTTTGCGCCTGAAATGGGCGGCCACCGCGGAACTTTCCTGTCTTGGTTGTCCATTGTTTGTTATGGATATTATTTGCATCTGTAAAATGTTTCAGGCGTATCAATGATTGCAGTTCCAAGTACTTTTCAAAGAGTTGTTTGACTGTTTCGGCCTCTGTCTGATTAACAATCAATTTTTTATCCACAATGTCATAGCCCAAGCGCGGATTACCGCCAACCCAGATGCCCTTGGCCTTGGATGCGCGGATTTTGTCGCGTACGCGTTCACTGGCGACCTCTCGTTCAAATTGGGCAAAGGAAAGCAGCATATTCAGCGTCAATTTTCCCATGGAATTTGAGGTATCAAAAGACTGGGTAATGGACACAAAATTGACGTCGTGTTTTTCAAAATATTTCATCATGTTATGAAAGTCCAAAATTGACCGTGACAGGCGATCAACCTTGTACACAACAACCGTATTTATCAGACCATGCGCCATATCATCCAACATTTGTTGCGATGCCGGTCGTGCCATTGTGCCCCCGGACAACGCGGCATCAATGTACGTTTTCTGGTATCGCCATCCATTAAAGGATTGCGCAGCAATATAAGCTTTACAAGCCTCTTCCTGGTTTTGCAGGGAATTAAATTCCATATCCAACCCATGTTCAGTGGCCTTGCGGACGTAAATGGCGCATTTATTGATTGTCATTTTTATCCCTTGTACTTAATCCAAAGAAATCTGGCCCGGATATCTTAATACCGGTTATTTCGCGGGCAATGGCCGACAAACTGCGATAGGTTTTATCGTGATAGATGAATGTGTTATTATCGCCAACTGTGACGTTATGTGTGATGTTACGGAATGTTTTCCTGATTGTGGCACCAACGTTCATGTTATATTTATTGCGATAAACACGGATTAAACAGGCGTCGGGGTTCGCCATATATTTGCGAATTTTAACCATGTGTTTGGGCAATATACGCAGTTTCAATCGGTCACATTGAATATAGTACCACAGGGCCATATTTTGCCGCACAAAGGGATGTGGCGAATACCGCGCCCATAATTCGCGTCGCACCGCATATGGCAACCGCCGCATCTGGTCATAAGTCTCTGGTATTTCTATCATTTTCACCCCTTTGTAGTGTTGTGTAATGAATGATTACAAAGGAGTGAAAGTCAAGTCGTTTTGTGTTTATGCGTTCATTATAGAATCAGCCCATAATTCGCATTGCAACATTACTGTCTCAATTGCGCTGCTTTCGTTTTCTGGTGGATATTTGTGCTTTCTAAGCAGGCGCTTAATTGTCATTCGCATAGCCGCGCGAGCATTTTCTTTACGTTGCCAATCTACGGTTTTATTTTTCTGCAATGCTTCTGTTAATTCTTTCGTTATGGCAACTAATTCATCATTTTCGTAAAAATCTTTCACCGCCTGGGGCTTAGTTAGCGCATCATAAAATGCAAGTTCCTCTGTGGTCAGCCCAAGATCATCGCCGGCTTGTTGTGAATCTGTTATCTGCTTAGCCAGTTTTAGTAGTTCTTCGATGACCTCCTCGTTTGTTAGCATTCCATTTAGATATTTATTCATAACGGTTTGAATGATTTCGCTGAATTTTTCTGATTTAACAACATTTGTTCTGCGATATACGCGGATTTGCTCGGATATTAATTTCTTTAACAGTTCAACCACGATGTTACGTTCTTTCATTTTGGAAATTTCGTCCAAAAATGCGGGTGAGAATAATGAAAATCCGTCGCCGGCATCGGTTGAAAACAAATTGATAACGCCATCACTTTTGATGCTTTGTTTCAATAGTTTATTGATTTGATTATTTAACTCTTTCAGGGATATTTTCTGGTCACCCGATCCAGCCAACATCAATCTTTGCAGTAATACCCTTATAGAGTCAAAAAATGCCGCTTCAAATCGTAAATCTTTTGGAACGATGGATGCACACAGTGACAGAGCCTGATGTAACAACAAGGCCTCTTTGCGAAATGCTTCTTTGGCCTCATTACGTGAAGGTTCTAGTATAAAGTTCAATGCTGCACTAATGGTGTGCGCGCGTTCCAAATCGGAACCATTAAAAAATAGCGCATAATCATATCCGTGCATCAGAGAACGGCAGACATCCAACTTTTCTAGAAATTTTGGATAGGCAACTTTGCTAATGTCTGTATCACCATAACGTTGACGGTCGCGTTTCGTATAATCATTCATTGCTTGTTTCAGCGCTGCCGCAATACCAATGTAATCTACAACAAGACCTCCTTCTTTATCCTTAAAGACACGGTTTACGCGTGCAATTGCCTGCATCAAGTTATGGCCGGACATTGGTTTATATACATACATTGTTGCCAGGGATGGAACATCAAAACCGGTTAGCCACATATCAACAACAATAGCAATTTTTAATGGGCTGTTGTTATCTTTGAATTTGTTTGCTAAATCTTCGCGGTGTGATTTGTTGCCTATAATCTTGCGCCATTCTTCTGGGTCTTTGTTGTCATCTGTCATAACAACCGCAATTTTATCTGTCCAAGATGGTCGCAATTCCAGAATTCGTTTATAAATTTTCATGGCTATTGGCCGTGAATACGCAACAATCATTGCCTTGCCGGTCAATAAATGTTCGCGGTTTGTTTCATAATGATTCAGAATATCCGTGACCAATGAATTGATAGTGTTATCATTGCCCAGGACGGCATCCAACTGTCCAATTTGTTTTTTGCTTTGTTCCAATACTTCTGAATCTACAGCATCAGCCAAGGCATCATATTTTGCGTCAATTTCTTTGATTACGCGTTCATCCAATTTTAGTTTTATGACGCGGCTTTCGTAATACACAGGGCGGGTTGCATGGTCTTCAACTGCCTGGCTCATATCATATATATCAATATAATCACCAAAAACCTCGCGGGTGTTTTTATCTTTGATTGAAATGGGCGTGCCGGTAAATCCAATATATGTTGCGTTCGGCAGGCTGTTTCTGATGACGCGCGCCGCACCAACAACACGTTTTGCAACATCGTTTCCGTCTTTGTCTTTGGCTAATTTGATTTTTTCGGTCAGGCCATACTGGCTGCGATGCGCCTCGTCCGCCATAACAATGATATTTGTGCGTTCGGACAGCGGTTCATCGGATTCTTCAAACTTTTGCATTGTCGTAAAGAATATGCCGTTGGCTTTGCGACCTGCCAATAATTGTTTTAAGTGTTCGCGATTTTCTGCCTGAACTGGTTTTTGGCGCAAAAAGTCCTGCTCTTTATATTTGAAGGAGGTATTAAAGATGGATGCTAAAGTAAGAGAGTTAATAGAAGAACCTCTTAAGGAAAACAACATTAAGCTTTGTGATGTTGAATATGTTAAGGAAGGTGCTATGTATTTTCTTAGAGTGGTAATAGATAAGGAACCATTTGTTGATGTTGATACTTGTGTTTTAGCAACAGGGATTATTAATCCACTTATTGATACCCTCGAAGATGAATTTGATGATT
>OQVR01000539.1_pt1 | contig 16866 bp, 12 predicted proteins | sample 1691521 | NCBI WGS metagenome assembly OQVR01 (sample SAMN03418256, study PRJEB22391) | human gut metagenome | biome: human-gut; feature: organic feature; material: feces | host: Homo sapiens | place: Tanzania | collected 2013-01
GTCGGTGCGAGTTAATCAAAGATCGCCTCCCGCTTCCGGAAACACCTGTAACGCATACGAAAAGCCCCAATGGCAGGTGCAAATTCACGTTCTTCAAGTTATTTCCGCAAGCTCCCGACAGGTCTATTGCCTTGCCGTTGCCTTTTCTTCTGACTTTCGGAACTTCTATCTTCTTCTCACCACGCAGATACAGGCAGGTAAGAGAGTTTTGCTTCAAAATCTCTTTCGGAGTTCCTATTGCCGTCAGCCGACCTCCGTTCACGCCGGCACCCGGCCCTATATCCACTATGAAATCCGATGACAACATCATATCCTTATCATGTTCCACAACGATGACCGTGTTTCCCATGTTTCTCAACTTTTGCAGCGACTTAATCAATCGCACATTATCCGATTGATGCAAGCCTATGCTCGGCTCATCGAGGATATACATCACGTTGACCAACTTGCTCCCTATCTGCGTAGCAAGCCTTATTCTTTGACTTTCTCCACCTGATAGAGTGCGTGAGCTTCTGTTGAGGCTCAAATATCCCAAGCCCACGTCCAGAAGGAAGTTTATCTTTGTGTTTATCTCTCTCAAAATCTCGGAAGCAATACTTCGTTGCCTTTCGTTCAGCTTTTGCTCTATTTCTATGCACCATTGCGAAAGCTCCGTCAAGTCCATATTGGCAAGCTCCGCAATGTTTTTCTCTCCGATTTTGAAGCAAAGACTTTCTTTCTTCAATCTGTCTCCGTTACAATGAGGACACACCTTTTTCGTTATGAAACCTGCCGCCCATTTTTGCAGAGATGCCGGCAGGTTCGCATCGTTGAATTGGGTCGAAATGAAATTTACCACACCTTGAAAACCGTCCGTCGGAACAATTCCCTCATCTTCCGATACGCCGTACAACAAAGCATTCATCGCCTCTTGCGAATAATCTTTCAAAGGAGTTTCCAAATCGAAGCCGTACCTCTTTCCGACTTGCACAACCTGCTTGACGAACCAACTGCCCGCATTAGGCTTCCCTATCGGAGCGAGACCGCCTCGGGCAATGCTCTTGCTCTTATCCGGAATTATTTTGTCGATGTCCACTTGCGACACCTCTCCCAAGCCGTTGCAAAACGGACAAGCCCCGTATGGCGAATTGAACGAAAAAGTATTCGGTTCGGGTTCCGGATAAGCAATTCCTGTTGTCGGACACATAAGGTTCTTTGAGAAAAACCTTATTTTGCCGTTCTCGTCCTCGATCATCAGGCTGTTCTTGCCATGTTTGAAAGCAACTTCCACCGACTTCTTCAATCTTTCCCTTTTTCCCTCGCTATCGATCTTCAACTTATCCACCACAATCTCTATATCATGAACCTTATAACGGTCAACCCTCATGCCGCTCACTATATTCATGATTTCGCCATCTACCCTCACTTTGAGAAATCCCTTCTTCGCAATCGTTTCGAACAACTCTCTGTAATGTCCTTTCCTGCCTTTCACCACCGGAGCGAGAATAACGATATATTCCCCGTTATAAGACTGCTCCATCTCCTCCAAAATCTGTTTTTCCGTGTACTTCACCATCTTTTCCCCCGTATTCACGGAATAAGCCTCTGCCACTCTGGCATACAGAAGTTGAAGATCGATAGCGAGGGACGGCGGTCGAACGAGGATTTTTATTCGTGGTTTTTTGTTCTATCGAGATTACGGGAGACAAGCCGCTTATCTTATCCACATCGGGTTTGCTCATATTCCCCATAAAATTTCTTATGTAGGAAGAAAACGTCTCCAAGTAACGCCTCTGACCCTCCGCATATATGGTGTCGAAAGCCAAAGAACTCTTACCGCTGCCGCTTAACCCTGTAATGGTAATCAGACTGTTGCGAGGCATCGAGAGGGAAATGTTTTGCAGATTGTGCGTCCTTGCACCAAGTATTTCGAGTTTATCCTCAGACATATATTCGCTCATTTTTCGATTGCAATTATACGATATTTTCCATTGCCGAAAGGCACATTTCGCAGCAAAAGAACAATAATTCTTTGCAGATTGTTGTTTTTGTACTACCTTTGCGAAGTTAATAATTTTGATTTTGAACAATAACAGAGAACTTATGAAGAGAAAATTGATTACCGCAGGCTTTATATGCCTTGCAGCCTTGACGGCTTGTAACAAAGATTTGTCCAAAGAAAGAGAAAAGCAGTTGCAGGACTCCTTTGCAGCGGTTATGTCCGACAAAGACGCTGAAATGGAAACGCTTTTCCAACAGTTGAACGAAATAGACGCAAGTCTGGGCGAGATAACCAAAACCTACTCCGATGTTGCACAAGCAGCAAACACCTCGGGCGAAGTAAGCAAAGACGCAGCTTCGAGTATAAGAACCAAAATCGCCACCATAAACGACATACTCGCAAAAGACAAGGAAAAACTCGCTGCAGTACATTCCAGAGTAAGCAAATTGCAGAAACAAAACAAACAACTGCAAACCTTTGTCGAGAACTTGGAACAACGAATAAAAGAGCAGGAAAGCCAAATCCAAACCTTGACGGCGGAATTGGAAAAGAAAAACGTGAAAATCGATGAATTGACCAAGAATGTCGAGAATTTGGAGAACGCTTCAAAGAAAAAAGACAAACAGATAATGCAGATAGAAGACGAAAAGTACACAGCATACTTTACCATCGGCACAAAGAAAGAACTTAGAACCAAGAATGTAATCGACAGAAAAGGAGGTTTCATCGGTTTCGGTAAAACAAACGTCCTATCGAAGGCAATAAATTTACTGATTGTGAAGTTATTACATTAGGTGGACATAATATTTAAATCATATATCACAAATATTTAGTCTGCCGTAAACATAAAAATGATTATAAACTCGAATTAAAACATATAGCAATGAAAACTATCGTCATCACCGGTGGCGCAGGCTTTATAGGTAGCCATGTAGTAAGGCTTTTCGTGAACAAATATCCTGAGTATCACATCATCAACCTCGACAAGTTGACATACGCAGGAAATCTTGCTAACCTCAAGGATATTGAGGATAAGCCAAATTATAAGTTCGTGAAGATGGATATCTGCGACTTCGATGCCTTCTACAAACTTATGCAAGACGAAAAGGTTGATGGTATCATCCACCTCGCTGCCGAGAGCCATGTAGACCGTAGTATCAAGGATCCTTTCACATTCGCTAAAACAAACGTGATGGGAACTCTCACCTTGCTCCAGGCTGCTAAGTTGTATTGGGAATCGTTGCCAGAGAAGTATGAAGGCAAGAGATTCTATCATATCTCTACCGATGAGGTGTATGGCGCATTGACTATGACTCATCCAGAAGGCATCAAGCCTCCTTTCACCACTAAGGCTTCTTCGGCAGAACACCATGAGGCTTATGGTGAAGACTTCTTCCTTGAGACAACAAAATATAATCCACATTCACCATATTCTGCATCAAAGGCTGGTAGCGACCACTTCGTACGTGCTTTCCACGATACCTATGGCATGCCTACCATCGTTACCAACTGCTCTAACAACTATGGTCCTTACCAGTTCCCTGAGAAGTTGATACCTTTGTTTATCAACAACATTCGCCATCGCAAGCCATTGCCAGTATACGGCAAGGGTGAGAACGTGAGAGACTGGCTCTTCGTAGAAGACCATGCAAGAGCTATTGACCTTATCTTCCATAAAGGCAAGATTGCTGAGACATATAATATTGGTGGTTTCAATGAGTGGAAGAATATCGATATCATCAAGGTCGTGATAAAGACTGTAGACCGCTTGCTTGGCAGAAAGGAAGGCGAGGATATGGATCTTATCACATATGTTACCGACCGCTTGGGTCACGATGCTCGCTATGCTATCGACTCTACAAAGCTTCAGCGTGAGCTTGGATGGGAACCATCTTTGCAGTTTGAAGAGGGTATAGAGAAGACAGTACGTTGGTATCTCGACAACCAGGAGTGGCTCGACAATGTAACCTCTGGCGACTATCAGAAATATTACGATAACATGTATTCTAAACGATAAATCATGAAAAAGATATTGTTATTAGGCTCAGGAGAACTGGGCAAAGAGTTTGTCATTGCCGCAAAGCGTGCCGGTCAGTATGTGATAGCTTGCGACCGCTACGACAATGCACCAGCCATGCAGGTGGCTGACGAGAAAGAAGTTTTCTCTATGCTCGATGGTGATGCACTCGATAGAGTTGTGGCTAAGCACAATCCTGACATCATCGTACCAGAGATAGAGGCTATCCGCACCGAACGATTGTTCGACTACGAAGCACAGGGCATACAGGTGGTGCCAAGTGCTAAGGCGGTAAACTACACTATGAACCGTCGTGCCATCCGCGACCTTGCAGCTAAGGAGTTAGGACTTCGCACAGCAAAATATTTCTATGCCAAGACTTTCGAAGAGTTTAAGACAGCTGCCGACGAGATAGGCTTCCCATGTGTTGTTAAGCCTTTGATGTCGTCGTCGGGTCATGGTCAGAGCTATGTTCATAATGATGATGAACTACAGCAAGCTTTCAAGGATGCTATGGAAGGTAGCCGTGGCGATGTGAAAGAGGTGATAATCGAGGAGTTTATCGACTTCGATTCTGAGTTCACTCTTCTCACTATTACCCAGAAGGATGGTCCTACACTCTTCTGTCCTCCAATAGGACATGTACAAAAGGGTGGCGACTATCGTGAGAGCTGGCAACCATTTGCTATCTCTGATGAGGCTTTGGCTAAGGCACAGCATATAGCTGCTGAGGTTACAAAGGCATTGACAGGTGCAGGCTTGTGGGGTGTAGAATTCTTCTTGTCTAAGCAAGGCGAGGTGATATTCAGCGAACTTTCTCCACGTCCACACGACACAGGTATGGTAACTCTTGGCCACACTACAAACCTTTCAGAGTTTGAGTTGCATTTCCGTGCTGTTATGGGATTGCCTATTGCTGGCATCCATCTTGAGCATGCAGGAGCAAGTGCAGTAATCTTGTCGCCATCAGAAACCAACGAGCCTTTGCCTTACAACTTTGTTGATGCTTTGAAGGAAGACCGCACCCGCATCCGCATCTTTGGCAAGCCAGAGGCTCACGTGGGCAGACGTATGGGCGTAGTGCTCTGCTATGGCGAGGTGGGCGCAGACCTCAATGCCCTCCGCGACAAGGCAAAGCGCTTGGCAAAGACCGTATTGGGCACCGACCCATATATGAAGAAATAAGATTAGCAAGAAATACTGGGAGGGCAGGTAACAAACCTGCCCTCCCAGCAACGCTTTCTTATATGTTAACAGTTTAACAGTTAACAGTTCGTTTCCTGCATACTATCACGATGATATACAACTCCCTTCTATACATTATCCTCTTCCCCCTACTCTTTCTGCTGGTATATGCAGTCCAGGGAAGCACCATCAAAAAGTATCTTTTGCTGGTCATTTCCTATACCCTTTACTGTTATTACAATCAGCAGTTGGTAGCGATACTCCTCCTCGTTACCCTTATTTCGTATGGTTCGGCATGGATTTGGGATAGGAAGGCAAAACCGGGAGCTAGCAAGAACCTGCGCAAGTGGATGCTCTCGCTATCAGTGATAGTCACCATTCTACCCTTGCTATTCTATAGGCATGCCTTGGTAGCCCCACTGGGCATCTCCTTCTTCACCTTCCAGGCCTTGAGCTATCTCTTCGATGTGTACCGAGGCAAATATCCCGCAGAGCGAAACCTAGCCAACTATGCCCTCTACGTAGCCTTTTTCCCATCAGTGATAGCAGGACCCATCAATCGGTATGATGCCTTGAAGCCACAGTTTCTGCATCTCGCTCGCCCCGACTATCAAGCGATGGCGAAGGGACTGAAGATGATACTTTGGGGCATGTTTCTAAAAACGGTGATAGCCGACCGATTGTTGCTCTACGTGAATCCCGTGCTCGACAACTACCAGCAGCACAGTGGATCGGAACTGCTCACGGCATCCGTGCTCTACTCCATCCAGCTCTACACCGACTTTGCAGGCTACTCACTCCTAGCCATCGGTTCGGCAGCCATGCTCGGCATCCGATTGCAACAAAACTTCTACAATCCCTACTTTGCCACCTGCATCACCGACTTCTGGCATCGCTGGCACATCAGTCTGTCGCAGTGGTTGCGCGATTACATCTACATTCCCCTGGGCGGCAGTCGGTGCAGCAAGGGGCGCACCTATCTCAACATTCTGATTACCTTCCTGGTGAGCGGCATCTGGCATGGAGCCAACTGGACTTTCCTGGTTTGGGGAGCCCTGCACGGAGCATTCCAAGCCGCCGAGAAAGCCCTGGGCATCGCCAAGAAGACAAGCCCATCACAAGTACGATGGAAGCGAAGAAGCATCAGATTGATTCAAATCTTGATTACCTTCGGCCTCATCAACCTGTTCTGGATTTTCTTCCGAATGCCATCCATCAGCGATGCTCTGGCAGTAATCCAACGAATATTTACGGAGCAAGACATGCACTTCTGGGTGTTTGAGAAATTCATCGTCATCTTCATCGCAATGGCATTCATCAAGGATCTCATCGACGAGATTCGCCCAGAGCTCAATCCCTTTCATCATCCGAAGGCGTGGGTAAGATGGGCAAGTTATCTCATCGTAGCCACCAGCATCTGTCTCTTCGGTGTGTTTGATGCCGGGCAATTCATCTATGCCGGATTCTAGGCTTACACCTTATTATATATATAGCAAATATACAAAATGAAAAGATTGATTAGCAGAATCGCCCTCTTCCTCGTCTTGATGACATTCGTCTATGCCATCACCACGCAGGTATTCTCTCGCTTGGAGCAACACGCCCAGGGTGAGAGCCAACGACTCAGCTACATACACAACAGGCTGGTAGCCGACAGCATCATCATGGGGTCGTCCAGAGCCTTGCATCATTACAATCCCCAGCTGCTGGGCAATTACTATAACGTGGGAGAAGACCGCATGGGCATCCTCTTCAACTACGGCAGACTCTTGCTGCTCCAAGAGCGCCACATGCCCAAGAAGATCATCTACGACGTAGAGCCCGACTACGACCTGCTGGACCAAGGCGACAACGACAGCTACCTGGGGCCGCTGCGCCCTTACTATCATCGTCCCGGCATCCAAGCGATATTTCGGGATGTAGACTCCACCGAGCGCATCAAGATGCTCTTCCCCTTCTACCCCTATAATGGCAGGCTGATGAAACTCCTAGCCGACAACACGCATCCCCTGATGAGCTACACCAAAGGATACTCACCCTACGAAGGCTGCGAAGCCATCGTGCCCGAGAAATTGCCGCAAGACAAGCTAGACCCTCTGAAACTGGAGTATCTCAAGAAGCTGATTCGGCTGTGCCAGGCATCACATACAGAGTTGATATTTGCCGCATCGCCCCAACTGTCTTATCAGAGCGACTCGGTATATCAGGCATTCCAAGCCATCTGCCAGCAAGAAAGAATTCCTTTCTTCAATCACTTCTGCGATACCGCCTACACCCATCACAGGGCATATTTTCACAATGCCAACCATCTGAACCGGATAGGCTCCAACATCTATACGAAGGAAATCAGAAAGGAAATCAACAATAAAAAGCGAAAGTAATCGTTATCAATATAAAAACAAGCTGTTGATACATGAAAGAAATAGGAAAAATCATCACATTACACACCATATCCGACCCTAGAGGCAACCTGACCGTGGCAGAGGAGAACCTCGACCTCCCCTTCGACCTGAAGCGAGCCTACTGGATAACTGACGTTCCCCAGGATGGCAGCCGAGGCGGTCATGCCCACAAGCGCCTAAAACAAGTGCTCATAGCGGTTCACGGCTCATTCACCGTATCCCTGGACAACGGCAAGGAGAAGAAGAAGTATCTGCTGGACAAACCTACCGAAGGTCTCTTCATTGCAACCGAGATATGGCGCACGCTGGATGATTTCTCAGCCGGTGCCGTATGCCTGGTACTAGCCTCCGAGCTATACGATCCCGAAGACTATCTCTATGAATACGACGAATTTCTAGAATATGTCAATAACAAGAAAGACTAGATAAACAATATGTTTGAAATCAAACGATACAACCCGAGCCTCAAGAAGACTTGGGACCAATATGTAAAGAAGGCTCGCAACTCCACGTTCCTGTTCTATCGTGACTATATGGACTACCATTCCGATAGATTCCACGACCACTCCCTCCTCTTCTTCAAGGGCAATCATCTGCACTCTATCCTGCCCGCCCATGAGAAGGAAGAAGCCACCGGAGGAGAGAACAATTCCGAGAAGACGAAGCTATTCTGCTCACATCTCGGTCTTACATACGGCGGACTCATCATGGATAAGGACGTGACGGCAGCCGACGTGGTAGAACTCTTCAAGGAACTCAACACTTACCTTAAGGCGCAAGGCTTCAAGAGAGCCATCTACAAGCCCGTACCTTGGGTGTATCACCAGTTGCCATCCGAGGAAGATCTCTATGCACTCTATTGGCAGTGCCATGCCCGCATCATACAGCGCGATATGGGCACCACCATCTTTATGCAGGAGCATCTGAGATGGAGAAAAGACCGCCGTCGCCGACTTAAGAAAGCGCTGGAGGCAGGAGTCGAGGTAAAGAGAACGGACGACTTTACCAGTTTCTGGAAAGTATTGGATAACAATCTGCAAGAGCGCCATCACGTACATCCCGTCCATACGCTAGCCGAGATAGAACTATTGCATTGCCGTTTTCCTGAGAACATCGTGCAATACAATGCTTATTATCAGGGCAAAGTGGTGGCTGGTATGACCTTCTATATCTCTCGCAACATGGTGCATGGACAATATTGCTCCTCCAATGACACAGGCAAGGAGCTAGGAGCCGTGGATGCCATCTACGACAAGGTGATGTATCATGACTATGCCGACTACAAATATCTGGACTTCGGCCGCTCTACCGAGGGAATCGGAGATGTGCTCAACGAGGGATTGATAGCACAGAAAGAAGGATTCGGAGGCAGAGGAGTCATCTATGATACATACGAATGGGATATCTAATGTTTAACAGTTAAACAGTTATAAAATGAATGGAGCCCGCCAGTTTGGCGGGCTCCATTCATTTTATATCAGCACTACGGTTACGCCTCTGGCAGCCTGCGCACCCATTACGAGTGCCTGCTCGATGTCGGCAGTCTTGGAAGGACCGCTGATGAAGGTTCCAAAGTTGTATCTTGGATCCATCTCTATCACATCGTAAGCCTCATGCATGTTATCAACAATACCATCTCTATCCAAGAATATTACGAGATACTCTGAGATAAAGAGCATAGCCTTCTCCTTCATAGTCTGAGGAATCCAGACGCAGCCATTCTCAGCTACACCTATCTGTCCACGAACGATACCCACATCGGTACCATTCAGTCCGTTAGCCTCAGCCACGGTATCAGGATTGCGAAGCTTCACCCTGTCAGGATTGCACTTGCCTGCCGCATTGTTTACCAACTTAGACAACTCTATCTCTGGCAGATTGGTGGCAAACACCTCTGCATCAGGATAAGCCATGCGAACCAAGTCGTTAGGGTCATCATCCTTAGACGCCTCTATCACATGACCACCCACAGCCTTCGTCATCTCGATAAACTGCTGGAGGATATCTACATATTGGATGCCATCTATCTTCATATCAGGCATATCGTATTGAACGTGCGTATTCTTACGCAACTTGTTCAGAAAATCTTCCTTTTTCATCTTTCTTCAAATGAATTCTTCACTCTTCGTTCTTCACTCTTCACTTACCTCACTTACTTTACCTTTCCCTCTTTCCACAGCTGATGGAAAGATTTCTTCGCAAACTTAGGCATAGCATGACCGATGCCCCACGCATTCCAATTGCTGAAGTGAGTGCAGCACTCTGGTACGAGATTGACCAGCGGAGCAAACTTCAAGGCTGTGGTGTAGAGGGCTGGACGGTCGAAGAGATACTTCATGCCGTCAGACATCTTTCTCTTGATAGGGTCTGCCTTGCCCAGCTTCTCCAGGCTCTGTCGCCATACGTATATCTGCGAGCCAGGACCCACCTTGGATGGGCATACATTATCGCAAGATAGGCAGAGGGTACAAGCCGAAACATTGTCGCTGTACTTCTGAGGATTCTTCAGCATACCGAGGTTCACACCGATAGGACCAGGAATGAAATAGGTATAGCTATATCCACCCGAACGGCGATACACTGGGCAAGTATTCATGCAGGCACCACAGCGCATACACTTCAAGGTTTGCCAGTGAGCCTCATCGGCAAGGATGTCGCTTCTGCCATTGTCCACCAATACCACGTGCATCTCTGCACCCGGACGAGCCTGGCGGAAATGAGAGGTATAAGTAGTGGTAGGCTGACCCGTACCGCAACGGCAGAGCAGACGCTGGAACACAGCCACGCTCTTATAGTCAGGCACCAATTTTTCTATTCCCATCGCCACAATGTGCAGCTTAGGCATAGAGGTGGTCATGTCGGCATTACCCTCGTTGGTGCAAACCACACAGTCGCCCGTGGCAGCCACACCAAAGTTGCAGCCTGTCATACCCGCACCAGCCTCCATAAACTGGTTGCGCAAGTGATGGCGAGCGCAGCGAGTCAGGTAAGTAGGGTCGTAATTGCCTATTTCCTTGGAGATACCCTTCTCCTCAAACATCTTGCCTACCTCCTCACGTTTCAGGTGGATGGCAGGCATCACGATATGGCTAGGCTTCTGCCCCAAGAGCTGGATGATGCGCTCACCCAAGTCGGTCTCCACCACGTCGATGCCGTGCTGCTCCAAATAAGGGTTCATCTCGCACTCCTCGGTGAGCATGGACTTCGACTTCACCATCTTCTTCACGTTATGGTCTTTCAGAATGCCCAACACTATCTCGTTGAACTCCTGCGCATCCTTCGCCCAATGCACAATGACACCACGACTCTCCAAGTTCTTGGAGAACATATCAAGGTAATCAGCCAAGTGGGTGATGGTATGCATCTTGATCTGTGATGCGTGTTCGCGCAGACTCTCCCACTCAGGCAGTTCCTGCGCCATCTTATCTCGTTTTTGACGTACAGACCAGAAGGTAGCATCGTGCCAAGCGGTCTTCTCTACGTCTTGCGTAAACCTTGCGGCTCTCTTAGAATGTTCTGTACTCATAATTTATAGACCTGCAGCTAAAATTTGAACAACATGAATAAACTTAATCGGCATATTCTCCTTCTTGGCGATACCAGCCATATGCATGAGGCACGAAGAGTCTGGTCCCGTCACATATTCAGCGCCCGTAGCCATATGACGCTTGATCTTGTCCTCGCCCATACGTGTAGAGACGGCAGGTTCCTCGATAGAGAACATACCGCCAAATCCGCAGCACTCATCCTTGCGCTCTGGCTCATGAACAGTGATGCCATCCACCATGTTCAGCAAGTCGATAATCTTATTGAATGGTTTGATATGGCGCTCAGAAGGCGAAGACAGTCCGAGCTCTCTCACGCCGTGGCAACTGTTGTGAACACTCACCACATGAGGAAACTTGCCTGGCACATGATCCACCTTCAACACATCGTGCAGAAATTCCACGATGTCCATAATCTTGTTAGAAGAAACACACTCGTGCTTGCCCTCCAGTATCTGAGGGTAATACACTCTGACATAAGCTGCGCACGAAGCAGAAGGAGCCACGATGTAGTCATAGTCCTTGAAGAGTTCGTCGAAGGTTTCGATTACCTTCTCCGACTTATCCTGGAATCCCGCGTTAGCCATAGGCTGTCCGCAGCAAGTTTGCTTCTCAGGATATCCTACATCCAGTCCGTAATGCTTGAGCAACTTGTATGTAGCCACGCCCGCTTCTGGATAGAGGGCATCTACATAGCAAGGGACGAATAATCCGACTTTCATTGTTGTTATCTATTATAAATCTTGTTAGCTATAGTTTACTTGTTACCGCTGCAAAGGTAACAAAAATCATTCAGAAAAGCTCATCCCCCGAAAGAAAATCCCCGATATTTGATTTTATTTAACGGAGACTACTGCATCATAAGAAGAAAGCTACGCTCTGGCGTATTCTCAAAAAATGGAGGAGATACCACCTCCTCATGAAAATATTCTCCAAAAATCTAGGTGATTTCAAATAAAAGTTGTAGCTTTGCAGCAAATAATAAAATTTTTGATTATGGCAACAGTAAAATTGACAAGAGAATTTGTTAGAAAATGGTGAGTCTTATCAATTTGCTTTAACAAATTATGAAGGAGCCAAATCGCCAAGAGATTCCAAAGTTCATGAAACAGTCTTAGCCATAGTTGAGGAATTCTTTAGAGAAAACGAGGTCCCCTTTCTTCTTGAAATACCTAAAAAAATGTCGTTAACAACAAGAACGAATGGTTGTAACTGTACGGTCTTATCATCACAAGAGCCTATTCTTATACTGAGAAGAAGGCGTTTCGCAGATCTTTTGACGAACGCAAAAAGATTGTGTGGCGGTCGCAGTAATATTTTACGGCGGTCGTCAGAAGATATTATGGCGGTCGCCAAAAGAACGTGTGGCGGTCTTCAAAAGATATATAGAAAACCTTCTTCACACCATTAATCCCTAGAGCTAGCGGCATAAGAATGGAGAACTACAAGTATCAGATAGGGGAAGAAGAGGTGGGAAGAACGGAAGGAATACATCTTTTTAACGTGAGTTATGGTGATTTCTCACTATTTTGTTGTATCTTTGCACACTAGAAAAGAAAAATAACAATGATAGTTTGTATAGCAGAGAAACCTAGCGTAGCCAAGGACATCGCCCGAATCATAGGCGCCACCACGGCTCGCGATGGTTATATGGAAGGTAATGGATACCAAGTGACATGGACTTTCGGCCACCTGTGTGAGCTGAAAGAGCCCGACGATTATACCCCGATGTGGAAGCATTGGAGCCTCTCGGCATTGCCTATGATACCACCTAGATTTGGTATCAAACTGATCAATGACGAGGGCATCAAGAAGCAATTCAGCATCATCGAAAAACTGATGCAGGCTGCCGACAGCATCATCAACTGTGGTGACGCCGGACAGGAGGGTGAGCTCATCCAGAGATGGGTGATGCAGAAGGCTCAGGCGAAGTGTCCCGTGAAGCGATTGTGGATTTCGTCGATGACGGATGAGGCCATCAAGCAGGGCTTCCAGGAGCTGAAGGACCAGGGCGAATACCAGTCGCTCTACCTTGCCGGACTCTCACGTGCCATCGGCGACTGGATACTCGGCATGAATGCCACCCGTCTCTATACTCTGAAATACGGACAGAACAGACAGGTGCTGAGCATCGGACGAGTGCAGACCCCTACCCTCGCCCTCATCGTGAACCGACAGAAGGAAATAGACAATTTTGTATCGGAGCCTTACTGGGTGCTCGCCACCATCTATAGAGATACCCAGTTTACTGCCACCAGCGGCAAGTTTACCAGCAAGGAGGAGGGAGAAAAAGCTTTCTCTACCATCGCCGGCAAACCATTCACTGTGACCGATGTGACCAAGAAGAAGGGTACCGAGGCACCGCCTCACCTCTACGACCTGACATCATTGCAGGTGGACTGCAACAAGAAGTTTAGCTATTCTGCCGACATGACGCTCAAGCTCATCCAGAGTCTGTATGAGAAGAAATACACCACCTATCCTCGTGTGGACACGCAGTTCTTGACGGACGACATCTATCCCAAGGTGCCACAGATACTGAATGGCGTGAGCCAAACCAAGATAGCCAGTCAGCAGAAATACCTGCCGCTCATCCAGCAGCTAGCCGCATCAGGCAAGAAGCTGCCTAAGAGCAAGAAGGTGTTCGACAACAGCAAGGTGACCGACCACCATGCCATCATCCCAACAGGCGTGCCCCCAACGGGACTCACCGATATGGAGGCAAATGTATACGACCTGATAGCCACGAGATTCATCAGCGTGTTCTATCCCGACTGTAAGTTCTCTACCACCACCGTGATGGGCGAGGTGGTGAACGAGGATGGCGACAAGCCACAGAAGATAGAGTTTAAGGTGAGCGGCAAGGAGATACTGGAGCCAGGTTGGCGTGCTGTCTATGCCAAGGAAGCGAAGACACAGGACGAGGACGATGCAGCAGACAATGGTAGTGGCAACGGCGCAGCTGACGGCAACGGCGCAGGCAAGAAAGAAGTGGTGGAGGAAAGAACCCTCCCATCCTTCGTCAAGGGCGAATCGGGCGACCACACCCCTGCCCTGACTGAGAAGTGGACCACTCCACCTAAGTATTATACCGAGGCTACGCTCCTGAGAGCGATGGAGACGGCAGGTAAGTTTGTGGAAGACGAGGAGCTGCGCGCAGCCTTGAAGGAGAATGGCATCGGCCGTCCATCATCGAGAGCGGGCATCATCGAGACCCTCTTCAAGCGTCACTACATCCGCCGCCAGCGCAAGAACCTGATGGCTACCGCTACGGGCATCGAGCTGATAGACACCATCCACGAGGAACTCCTGAAGAGTTGTGAGTTGACGGGTATCTGGGAGAAGAAGCTACGCGACATCGAGCACAAGACCTACGACCCAGCCGAATTTATCAACGGACTGAAGGAGCAAATCAATAAGATTGTGATAGATGTACTCTCGGACAATAGCAGCCGAAGGGTTACCATCCTGACTGAGGAAGAACTCAAGAAGAAACCTGCGGCTAAGAAAAAAGCTCCTGCCAAGAAAGCCTCAACCACCAAGAAGGCAGAGACGGCAACTGCCCCTGCAACAACAGCGGTAGCCCCTGCCGACCCATTGATTGGCAAGCCATGCCCTGTATGCGGCAAGGGAGTCATCATCAAGGGCAAGACGGCATACGGATGCAGCAACTGGAAGGCTGGCTGCCAATATCGCAAGCCATTCGATCAAATGTAATATCAATTATGAGAATATCGAGACTGAACATATTATTCATCTTACTGAGCTGTATGCTCTTGATGGGCTGCGGCATCGACAAGAACCTAAAGAAGGGTGAGAAGCACCTGGCTTTGGGCGAATACTACGATGCTGCGGAACAGTTTAAGCTGGTATATAGCAAGACACCCTCCAAGGAGCGAGCAGCCAGAGGCAAGATAGCCCTGAAGATGGCGCACTGCTATGACAAGATCAACACCACGCCGAAGGCTATAGCGGCTTATCGCAATGCCATCCGCTATAACCAAGCCTGCATGGCAGACCATCTTGCCTATGCCCGCATGCTCTTGAAGAATGGCGACTACAAGCTAGCTGCCACCGAATTTCAGACCGTCCTTGACTCCATGCCCGACAACATCCTAGCCCAAAACGGGCTGAAATCGGCACAGATGGCTCCGCTCTGGAAGAAGGAAGGCAGCCGATATAAGGTGAAGAAGATGGATGTGTTCAATTCTCGAAGAGACGACTACTCACCGATGCTCTTGGGCGATGAATATGACCAGCTCTACTTCACTTCGACCCGCAATGAAGCCCTGGGCGATGAGCTTAATGGCATCACGGGCACCAAGTCGGGCGACATCTTCCTTTCTGAAAAAGACGACAAGGGAAAATGGAGCAAGCCTGAGGCGATAGGCACGGGACTGAACACGGAATATGACGAGGGAGCCTGCTGTTTTACCCCCGATGGCAAGGAGATGTATCTCACGCAGTGTACCACCGCCCCCTCCTCTCCTCGCTATGCCCAGATAGTAACCTCGCAACGTTCGGATGCTGCATGGGGCAAACCATCGGCTCTGGAAATATCCAAGGATACCCTGAGTAGCTATGCCCACCCTGCCATCTCGCCAGATGGCGAATGGCTCTACTTTGTATCGGATATGCCGGGCGGCATGGGCGGCTTGGACATCTGGCGTGCCCGTATCACGGCGGCTGGTCTGGGTGGAGCCGAGAATCTAGGAGAACCTATCAACACACCGGGCGATGAGATGTTTCCTACCTTCCGTCCCAACGGCGACCTATACTTTAGTAGCAATGGTCACGTGGGCATGGGCGGACTCGACATCCATATCGCCAAGGTAGACCCAAAGACTAAGAAATACAAGCTGGAGCATCCTGGCTATCCACTGAATAGCGAGGCGGATGACTTCGGCATGACCTTCGAGGGTCCACATAACCGTGGCTACTTCTCATCCAACAGAAGGGATGGCAGGGGCTACGACCACATCTACTCCTTTGAAAATCCAGAGGTGGTTACCACCATCAAGGGTTGGGTGTATGAGATGGGCGGTTACGAACTGCCTGCCGCCCAGGTGATGGTAGTGGGCAACGACGGTACCTATAAAAAACTATCCGTAAGGGGCGATGGTTCCTTTACTATGGTCATCAATCCCAAGGTGGATTACCTGCTGATGGCATCGTGCAAGGGATTCCTGAATCATAAGGAAGAACTGCGTGTAGACACGGTGAAGGAAAGCAAGGAGTATGTGCTCCAGTTTCCACTCGCCTCCATCTCAGCCCCTGTGCTCATCGACAACATCTTCTATGATTTCGACAAGGCTACGCTCACCCCAGCCTCAACCAAGGCGCTGGACGAACTGGTAACCCTCTTGAAGGAGAACCCGAACGTAACGATAGAGCTGAGCGCCCACTGCGACTATAAGGGCAACAACGAATACAACAAGCACTTGTCGCAGCGCAGAGCCCAGAGTGTGGTAGACTATCTGATACAGCACGGCATAGAGAAGGAGCGCCTCACCCCAGTGGGTTATGGCAAGGAGCGTCCGAAGACCATCCGCAAGAAGTTGACCGAGAAGTATCCTTGGCTCAAGGAGGGCGATGTGCTCACCGAGGAATTTATCTTGAAGCAGACCAAGGAGCATCAGGAGGTATGCAATCAGCTGAACCGCAGAACCGAGTTTATCGTCCTTCGCACCACCTACAATATGTTTGATGAGAAGGGCAATCTGAAGAATCCTCCGA
>OQVR01000548.1_pt1 | contig 16793 bp, 12 predicted proteins | sample 1691521 | NCBI WGS metagenome assembly OQVR01 (sample SAMN03418256, study PRJEB22391) | human gut metagenome | biome: human-gut; feature: organic feature; material: feces | host: Homo sapiens | place: Tanzania | collected 2013-01
CATTTTGACGCTAAATCCACGTTTTTACAAACTGGATGGCACTACATATTGTCTACATTATCATTATCAAGAACAGTTCTGTATCCACCAAATACCCCAAATCCTATAGAACCATTTGCCCAAGAATAAGAGTCCACATTAAAGAAAGAATCATTTTTATAATTATTTAGCTTAACAGAATATAACTTTCCGCTTATATGTGAATTGCTCCAGTTTCTTGTTTTTCCAGATACAACTTCTATATTGTGCTGTCCCTCAAACAAAGGAGAATCAACATTAAAAGTTCTATTTTTTGTTACATAGCCATAGTAAATACCATCGATATAAAGCCTTCCATCAATAAGACTTTCAACAGCAAGTTTTGTAGTCTTGAAGTTTATTTCAAATGAAGTTTTATCAGCAGTAGAAATTTTCTCTTCTTTAGGCTTTTGTTTTCCAATAGTAAAAGAAAACTTATACTCACCATTAGGCAAAAGAACAACCTTGTCTTTTTTTATTTCTCCAAAATCCTTGCCATTTATAGCCAGTTTTCCAAGACGACTGTTTACCAGAACAGTAGCTTTTACTGCTTGAATCTGTACAGAAGTTTTCTCCCCAGTTTTTACCTCTGCATTTTTTGCAAATACAAATCCATCTGCCGATTTTATCTCTAGCTTATAAATTCCAGAACCAAGCTTTGAAAGTTCCAGTTCTTTTTCTGCCTCTACATATCCAAATCGTTTTCCGTTCAAGTAAACTTCGCCGGAAACATTGCTTAAAAGATTAATGCCGCCAGACTTTACAAAAACATCCAAAGTCTTGTTAGCTTCAACTAGAATATTTTCAAAGAACTTTTTTTCACCAGAACGGATTTCAAGATAATATTTTCCAGACTGCAAATCTTCTATTTTTTGAGGCCCATTTTCTCTTATATGGCATTTAAAATCGCTATCAAGATACAAATCCCCTTCTATGTCGCTAGTAACAATTATGCTGCCAGTTTGCTTCACTAAAGAACTTGAACGCCCTGCAAGATAAACATCGCTTACAAGCTGACGGTATTCTCCGGGAAGCTGCTGACCTGCCGTAGCACGAAGAACATCATTTCTAACTTCCTTTAGAACTTCTTCAATAGACTTTCCTTTTTCCGTAATTCTTTTTGTGAGTGCAGGGGTATACACGCCGTCAAGAGCCGTTTCTCCGGCTTCAGCGGAATAAACGATAATTGAATTTTTAGGTTTGCGGCTTACGGCTGCAAGTCCACGGGTGTCTCCGCCGCGATGCTTGCCATTCGGAAACGGATCATTGCGGCACGAGTCCAAAACAACAACATTGGATTCCCCTGTCATGCTGTCCATAACCTCATCAAGTTCAACACATCTGTAGCGAATTTGCTCTTCATCATCGATTTTTGAATTTACAGGAATAAGATAGTTTTTTCCGTCAATCTGAACTGCATGACCGCCATAATGAAAGAATGCAATTCCACCTGCCTTTTTTGTTTTGTTTCTAAATTCCAAAAGAGAATCAAACATTTCATCCCGATTTGCGTTTTTCACAAACGTTACAGAAAAACCGATGCTTTCAAGCGCAGTTTTCAAATCCTCAGCCTCCGGCACAGGCTGGCTCAAAGACTTTATCTCGCTGTAATCACCGTTAGCAATAAGCAAAGCATTTTTGGCTTCCTGGGAGAAAGCAGATGAAAGAAGTCCTGCAATAACAAATATGCTAAAAAGTTTTTTAATTCTTAACATGATTTTATCCTATTTATTTTATTATTTACTTTGAAAAAACAGTACATCGCACTTTGCAAAGTCTTTTATGCACTTTTCATTTTTTATACACTCTTCCAGTTCTTTTAAAACAAGTATCAATCGGGTCTCATAATCCTTTTTAGCATCAAAATCCTTGCATTTCTTGCCATAATCAGAAATTTGAAGAATTTGTTCTAAAAGCTCACGATATAAAAGATTTTGTTCAGACAACTTTTCATTTTGAGAATTTACCATGAGTGCACTACACAGACATTTTGCAAGTCCACCTATAAGTTTACAAACCGGAAGCAGAATTGACTTATTCTTTAAATCCTTATTTTTAAACTGAACGGAATACTCAAAATCAACAATGTCTTTTACTGTTCTTATGGCAAGCCTTTTTGAATCATTGCCGGATTCTTCTGCTTCTTTTTCCAATGCAACCATAACAGGATTGATTTTGTTTTTCACATTTTTTATCATTGTAAAGAATTTTTGAGCAGAGCCTTCTATAACAGTTTTTCTCAAAAACTCCACAAAATCAAAATATTCAACAAAGCCAACAGAATTTGGGTCAAGTTTTTCATATCGCTTTAAAGAACGGATTGACCAGCCAATGCTCCAAACAGGAAATTCTTCCTTTAAGTTAAAAGCAATCATTCTGGAAAGGTGCGCATCACATTTGTTCAAGGAATTGGACACAGAACTGAATTTTGAAGCAATATATTCATCCGATTCTTCTTGAATGCGCTTTTTAACATTTTTTTTAATTTCCTCCTGAACTGATTCCTCGACCTCTTTTTGTAGAAGAAATTTTGGAACAAAAATTGAACCGCCAACAAGAAGTGAAAGAGATGTAAGAATAATTGAAAAGTCAATTCGCTCAGCTGTTTCTTTTGGAGAAAAACTTGCAATATTTTCTAAAAACTTACAGTTCCAATTTTCAACCAATGGTTTGCTGAAAACAATAAGCAAAATCGCAACAAGAGAACCTATGAGAAGCAGAGCAACTAGCACAAATAAAATAAAAAAGCAAACTTCACTAATTGAGTGTTTAGATTCTTTATCTTTTGAAGAATCTGAGTCGTTATCCTTTTTTTCCGCATTTTTATCAGATACAGACTTTCCGTTTCTGATAGTTCTACCAACAGTTTTTCTTGGTAAAGTTGTCTGAATAACACCCCATTTTCCGTCAGTCTTAAATTGAGAATCAGAATTTCGTCCGATTGCTTCAAAAACAGAATCAATTCCCACAAACACATCAGACTTTAGAACACGAGGAGCAACTAAAGGAATATTCTGATTTGATTTATTTCTGAAAAGACACCTTTCCTCTAACGTTTCAACTTCTTTTACAGAAGACTTTTCTTTATCATCACAATGAGTATTAAAATCGCCTACAAGTCTTCTGTAATTTAAGTCTCCTTTTATTATAACAAGATTACTTTTATCAAAATGATTTTTCAAGCCGTCAGGCATTTTGTCAAAATAATATGGCTCAACCCAAAAATCATCAGGAGAAACTTCAATTTTCTTTTTGCTGATAAAATCCAAAAGTTCTGTATTTTTTCCATTTTTTGTAAGAGCAGCAACAAGTTTTGAAAAATCATCAATTGTTGCATCAGAAACAAAAAACGGACATGGCTTTAAATGAAAAACAACTTTTTTTGCAAGTCCATACACAAGAAAGAAAACCGCAAGATAAATATCACTAAAAAGTTCCGCGCCGCTGTTATCACAAATGATGTCAAATCTTGAATAAGGTTTAGCCACATCCAAATAGTTCTGACATATTTCAGTTTCATTGAAAAGACATCTTACGGATTCAGAACGGATTTCATGAAGCTGGCTTAAATCTCCAGTGTTAGAAGTCAATGAATAATAAAGAATGCTTTTTATATGCTCATTCTTTCGCTCATTAAATTCCTGTTTTTCTTTTTTCGAGAATTTTCTCTTATTAAATTTTTCAAAATCATAAAACAAGACAGAAAGTTTATAACTGAAATCTTCCGCTTTAGCCTTCCAATCAGTATCTTTTTTTGCTGCAAAAAAATCAAACTTCAATTTGTCATAATTTCTAAGACTAAGAAGCAGATGATAAAAATAGAATTCAACAAGAAAAAATGGAGCTTCTTCAAAGAAATTCTTTATAGTGTAATCTTTATAAGAAGAGATTGACTTTTTTAATTCATCAATTCCAGGAATATTTGAATGCAATATATTTTCATCACCGACTTTATGATCCTTAATAAAAGATTCATATTCTTCTGAACAAACCTCTTTAAAAATTTTGGGAAATCTGTTTTCAACAGTGAATTTTGCAAATGAGCCTACATATTTTGCAGAAAATTCCTCGAACTTATCATTTTTCCAATAATCTGATCTTTCCATGATTCTACTCCATCACAGTATACGTAATCTTGAAAACACTGGTTTCGTAGTTTTCAGCGGCACTTTGTTTTACAGCCATGATTCCACGTGTGATTTTCTGAATGTCGTTTCTTGCGTATCTTCCGGTAGAAGTCTGCTCCGGAAGTCCTTTCTCCGAAGTTGAGGCGTAAATCAGAATCTGCTCCGCTCCGTAAACGCCGTCAACAACCTTAAAAACCGTGTCTTTCAAATCAGGAAAAGTGCGAACTTCACCTGCACGGATAAAATTATATGCAACAGGAAGCCAGTTCTTGTCGCCGTTAGCGTCAATGCACAGAATCGCAATATAAGAATCTTTTTCCACAGAAATCATGAACTTCACAATGTCATTCGGATAAAGTATATTCACAAGATTATCCTCGCTGTCGAGCATAGCCGCAGTTATGAGATAGTCTGGCTTGGGGATATTTTGTTTTTCAGATGAGCCATTTTTTATAGAAGAAACATCTTTTTCAGCTACAGAAGCAACTTTTGCATCTTCAAAATCCTTAAGAATTTGATTTGCCTGCATGGAATTCTTTGGGAATAAAGTCAGATTTAAAGATTTTACTTCTGACATTGGAATGATAATTTTTTCAGAAGCAACAAGTTCGCCTGTAGAATCCTTCAAATCCAAAAATAACTCAAGATTTTCTGCATTTGGAAAATAAGTACCAGATATAATATATTCTTTTTGTTCTGAAGATTTTTTCATCTGCCCAAAAGAAACTCCACGAGTTGCAACAATCTGTCCTTCAGAAGAAAGCGAAGATGTATCTATAATTTTTATACGCAATGTTCTTGCAGCCGCTAGTTTTATTTCATTGCGAATCCATGGAACAACAGAGCCACAGGTTTCAGAATCAGAATAATAGATAAAGCCGATTGCAGTTTCAGCACGCTGAATTTGTTTTTCAAAAAGCACATTGTCAAACCGACGTATTCCATCAGAAATAGAATTCTGTGCAAAAGTTGAAACAGACAAAACCGCTACCAAAATAAAGCTAAAATATTTTTTCATAAAATCCTCCAATTATTTTTTTAGAACACTTCCATTTAATGTCATTCTTTTTAAAGCAGACGGAGATTTAATAACTCCGCTCTCATCCGTATAACAGAAAATTCCTGCAAAGCCATATTCAGGCACTAAAGAAAAATTGGTCAGCAGCATATCCTGTTTTTTTTCATATTCAGTAAACCAAAGTTTTTCAGCGGAATTAGAATCCATGCCAGCAAAAAATGACTTTCCATTATGTCCATAAGAATCCGATGCATTTTGAACACCTGAAAGAACAATAAAATCTTCATTTTCAGAAAGGCAAACAGATGTTATAAACGATGACGGATTTTCATTACGATAAAAGTAAGCCCAATTTCCATTAGGAAGAACTTTTATTACAACAGCAGAGGTGTTTTCAGTTCCAAAAGTTTCTGCTCCTACAAAAATCTCCCCATTTTTATTTTGAACCATGCATGATACAGACTTTATGCTTTTTTCAAAATCTTCTTTTGCAACAAGTTTTCCGTCATAAGAAAATTGATATAATATAGAAGAAAGAACTTCATCAGTTTCATTTTGTCTGTTGCAAAATAAAGAGATTCTATCAGATTCACTGTCATACAGACATAATGCATGATACACAAGATTTGATTCTGCAAAAGGAAGCTCCAATGGCACTAAGGAAAAAATCGGACGGTCATTTTCAAAAGAAATTTTTAGAACAGTAACGCTATATGCACAGTCAAATCCTGCTGCAAGAATAGAATTTTCTTCACATAGACTTACAGAAAAAAATCCTGAAAGTTCTGGAATCTTAAATGACTCAATATGACCGTTTTTAGAATCCACAGCAATCAAAAGAGCAGATTCAGATTTTTCATTCATGCTCTGCCCCACGCAGACTATCTTGTTTTCAAGCAAAACACCGTCATAAATTTTGTTATCAGCATTTTTTTCAGAAAAACCAGAGTCCCATTTTTTTGTTCCAGTATTTTCAAAGCAACCAAAATATGCACTCCAAAACTTATTTTTGTTTTTATCCTCTTCTATTTTGTTTCCAATGCAAAATATAGTATTTTCATTTTTTGAGCCAAAAGCTTTTAAAAGTGCCGTATCAGAATAATCTTTATTCCACAGAGGCTCATTTACTTTCACAATCGAGCGAGCATCTTCAAAAACAACTTTCTCTCCATCAAAAGTATAAGTGTAAACAAAACCTGCCCTATTTTTTTTACTTAAAGGTATTTTCCAACTGCTAGACATTTTATTTCCTTCTTGAACAAACAATTTTGTGTTATCAGAAGGAACTTTTAAAGCTGCAATATTTCCAGAAGAAATATAATATTCGGGATTTGAATTTTTGCTATTTACCTGACCGTTCAAAAAACACGGAAGCAAGGATATTCCGTTTGAGATTTGAACAGAAATTTTGGAATTGTTTTTCAAAATCAAATAATTGTCAAAACTTTGATTTTCAATAGGTTTTCCTATTAGTAATTCAGATTGATTATCTGTTATAGCTATCTTATTACGCAAATAGAAAAAAATATTATTTGTAAAAGGAATTTTATATAAAACTTCCCATCCATCATAAAGAGCAGAATTATGGAGTGGAAATTTATGAGCCAAACTAGACTTTGCAGAAACTTTAGTTCCGTCAATTTCAATATCAAAGCTAGAATTATTCTTTATTAAAGTTTCAAAGCAATTATCGATGTATGTATTCTTCTGATATGCAGAGTTCTTTGCCGTTGCACAAGCAGTTAGTAAAACAAGAGAGAAAATATATATACTACAAGCAAAAGTAATTCTTTTCATATAGAAAAAAGTTTTCCTTTCTAAACAAGAAAGGAAAACTCTATAATTTTATTCCATAAAGAGTTGTATGCGAGCATCCTCAACAAGGCTCTTCTTACCTACTTCGCGGATGTCATACTGATAATTGCCATCAAGTTCTGTAACAATCACATCGTATTTATATCCTGGAAGGAATGTAAAAGGAGATATTTTCTTCTTTGTAAAATTATCAAATTCAAAAGTGAGAGATGTATACAGTTTGCCAGCCTCACCATTCTTAGATTCAATCTCATATACATCAGACCTGCCAGAAGCTGTGAATCTTCTACCTTTTTGATTTTTTAAAGGAGTTTCAGCGTTTCTAAATTCAATTCCAGAATTTGTATCATTCTGAATACTTACAAATGCAACATCATATCCAACACTTGAAGCAGAAGGACCTTCAAATCTCATTGGTGTTATATCACCACCAATAGGCTCTGGATATGCTCGCTTTCTATCTGCTCCTCCAGGATTATTCATTGAAGTTTTTTCATTTGTTTTGGGATTTACATAAATAAAGGTCGGATAAAAATCATAAGAAAGACTATCATCTCTTGAGCTTAAATAAATTCTTTTATTTGTTGTTAATGGAGCTAAGGTTGCAATAACTTCACCTTGAGAAGGATTACCCAATCTAAGCTCAAGAACAAAATTTTCTGATTCATTGCTCACATAAATACATTCTTTCTGGCTAGCATCAACACCGCTGTAAATCGACAAAGAAATCTTGTCTCCTGAATCATTCAAGTCATATACAACAAGACCTGTATAAATCACATCTTCTTCTGTAATTCTAGCCTTCTCCTTGTATACATTAGCAGCAGCAACACGAATCAGTAAAGAACCGCTAGATGGAATTCCAGGAATCTTTGAAATATCAAATGATCTTGATGAATTAGCATGAATTCCACCAATTAGATTTCCTTTCTCAACCTTACCAACAAAAACCACAACATCTTCTGCAGTGTTATTCGAAACAAACAAAGAGCCTTTTTCAGATTTAAAATTAACTTCCTTGTTTTTTAGCTCAATTGGTTTGTTTTCTTTAGAATTAGTACTCGCACATCCGACAACCATCAATCCAAGCATAGTGGCAAACGCCACACATCCAAGTTTTTTCATTTCTTCCTCCAACAATTGGGAAATTTCCCAATATAAAATTATATCAAAAATAATATACTACTATATCAAATTAATCAATTAAAATTATATATAAATATATCTATCTTGATATAAAATGGATTTAGAAAAGACAGTAATCGACAACATAAAAAGAATTCGCAAGGAAAAACATATCACGCAGGAACAGCTGGCAGAAGCGTGCAATACGGCGACAAGCTACATCGGGCTTATGGAAACATACAAAAACGTGCCCAAGCTTTCCACAATCGAAAAAATCGCCGCCGCCTTGAACGTTGAGCCTGAAATACTTTTCAAAAAATCAGAAATCGAAAAAAAAGATGAGCAGAAAATCCGCATAATCACAGACACAGTCATAGAAAGCATGAGAAAAGAGCTTTACAAGGCAATCAGAGAAAACTGGCGCGCGGAATAAAGACAAATTTTAATGTAGACTTATCGACATATTATCTTCATTGCCAATAGAGTATACTCTCAATAGCTTATAGGCATATCTCTTTCTCAACTTATAATACACACACTTATACAGCTTACCAGCATAACTCTCAGCCAAGCTGTATGTAATACAGTTCATCAAGCTATCTTCATAGCTCTTTGTCAGACTATTCACGCAAAGCATTACAGCTTATCTATAAGAATGCGTACAGCTTATATGCATCCTCATAGATAAGTTATCCAGCAATTTACATACAGCAAATATAAAACACTGCGGATAGCTTAGCAATAAAAACAACCATAACCTAAAGCAACCTTGCTCAATAGCTTATGAATTATTTCATCTGCAAATTAGGAAAAAATAAAAACTTCTATATTTTTATCTAAAAAATCGACAATTTTTTTTAATTTAAGGCAATAACATAGTTATAAATAAAAAATAAATACACAAACAGAATTTTCAAGTTTTTATTGAAAATCTAAAAATAAGGAGGAAAAGAAAATAAAAATAAGAAACGAGACTTTTTAACTGATATTAGGCAGTAAAAAAAGTCTAAAAATTCGGTTGCGGAAAACAGGCTAGAAAAATTCTATACAAAGTAAAGAACTTCCGCAGATTTTTCAAACCACCAAAAGAAAAAAGACGTTGTCTAAAACTTTAGTGGTAAAAACAACAGACAAAGAAAAATAATACAAAGGAGTCAATATTATGATAAATATCGACACAAAACGTAAAACTAATTTCGCTGTAACATTAACACCTTGCTATTTCAGGGAGCATACATACATTGCACGTGTTCCAAGAAAGACGATAACAACAGATCAAATTTTAGACTTAGTTGCTACCCATAATCAGGGAATTGACCGTTATCAGGTAGGTCATGCCATGGAACTGTTGAAAAAAGAAATTCTTGAGCAGGCTGAACTTGGTTTTGCAGTAGATATTATGGAAATATGCAAGCTTTACATTGCCCCTTGCAATGGAATAAAGTCACTTACACCAGAAGCAGAAATCATAACAGGCTTTGAAGCGCGTTTTTGCGCAAACGAGCAGTTAAACGAAAAACTTAAAACTATAAGTGCATCTGTAACCTCTGTAATAACTCCATCTCCTCAAATTTCGCAAATTGAAAATCCTGTAGACGGAACAAAGGATAAGACGCTAAAAGCCACGTTTAGCGCACGTCTTATTGGAAAAAAACTAAAGGTCGGCGGAGCAGAAAGCGGAATATGGTTTGTTCCAGAAACAGAAAATAACGAGCCAACAGAAGATGAATCTACTTGGATAAAAGTTCCAGAAGAGTTTATAACAAAGAATACATCTAAAATGCTTGAATTTCATCTTCCTCGTTTGCTTACAACCGGAAAAAAGTACTTTATACAAATCTGCACATCAGAAAGAAGTGGCTATGAGCTAAAAGCTCCAATAACAGGAATAAGCAAAATTCCTATTACAATAGAAGAATAAAATAAAAACTCCCGAAGCATAGATGTATTGTCATTACGCTCCGGGAGTTTCGTTTATAGTTTGACCCAATAAAAAATTAGTTTTCCAGAACTTTTGCCAAGTCAGCAGAAGTAAACTTTAGATCTTCAGCTACTTTTGCAGCAGGACCAGACTCGCCAAAACGGTCGATTGTAAACAAGTCCTTTTTGCTTGAAACATATTTTTCCCAGCCAAAACTTACACCGGCTTCTGCAACAACAACACGCTTTGCATTTCCGATTATTTCTTTCTGGAATGATTCATCCTGTTTTTCAAACAAAGTTTTATCCATAACAGAAATAACACGGATATTTTTGCCAGAAACAAGCTTTGCGGCATTCAAAGACATTTCAACTTCAGAGCCTGTAGCAAGAATTGTAATATCAGGATTCTTTGTTCCTTCCTGAACTATATATGCGCCTTTTCTTACAGTATTCTTCCAGTCTTTGTCGGCTTTTTCATATACAGTGATTGCCTGTCTTGTAAATGCCATGCAAACTGGATGATTTGTGCTTTCAAGCGCCATTTTCCATGCAACAGCAGACTCTTCTGCATCGCCCGGACGCAGGAACTGTACATTAGGAATACAACGCATAGCCGCGTTTGTTTCAACAGGCTGATGTGTAGGGCCGTCCTCACCTACATAGATTGAATCATGCGTGAAGATATAGATGTTAGGAAGCTTGCTCAAAGCCGCAACACGCAAAGAAGGACGCAGATAGTCGCTAAACACAAGGAATGTAGCCCCGAAAGCTCTAAGTCCTCCATGCAAGTTGATTCCGCTCATAACCTGGCTCATCGCAAACTCACGGATTCCATATTCAATTGTGCGGCCTTTTCTGTTTGTCTTGCTATAAACACCGTCATCGTCTGCAACTTTTGTCTTGTTAGGTCCCTGCAAGTCAGCAGAACCGCCAACAAGCCATTCATAGCGTTTAGCCATGCAGTTAAGGCTTTTTCCGCTGGCATCGCGAGTAGCAAGCTTGTCTCCAGCCTTATAAGAAGGGGATTCACACTCGCCTGTTGTCTTATGATTCCAGTAAGCATCCCATTTCTTTGCAAGTTCTGGATTTTCTTTTGCCCATTCAGCAAATGTCTTGTTCCAGTTTTCTTCCGCTTTTGCCCATTCAGCTCTCTTTTCTTCAAAGTATTTATATGCTTCAGGAGCAACCCAGAACTGCTCATCAGATGGAATTCCAAGAGAAGCCTTTGCAGACTTGCAGCCGTCCTCTCCAAGAGGAGCACCATGGACATCAGCTGTTCCCTGTTTTGGAGCGCCTTTGCCAATTACAGACTTAAGAATAATTAAAGTAGGTTTTGAATTGTCGCGCTTTGCAATCTCAACGAGATCTGCAATTTCACCTACATTATACATAGAGCCACGCAAAACCTTCCAACCGTAAGAAAGATAGCGTTTTTCAATGTCATCTGTAAATGTTATATCTGTGTTTCCATCGATTGAGATTTTATTTTCATCATAGAATACTATAAGTTTTCCAAGACCAAGATTTCCGGCAAGAGAACTGGCTTCTGATGAAACTCCCTCTTCAAGGCAGCCTTCACCAACGAGAGTATAAGTGTAATGGTCAACAATTGTGTGCTTTGGAGTATTAAAGCGGGCGGCAAGCATTGTCTCTGCAATTGCCATTCCAACTGCGGCGGCAATTCCCTGTCCGAGCGGACCAGATGTACATTCAACGCCATCTGTTTCACCATATTCAGGATGTCCAGGACATTTTGAGCCAATCTGACGGAATGACTTTATATCGTCAAGTGAAACTTTATATCCTGAAAGGTGAAGAATTGAATAAAGCAACATCGAGCCGTGTCCGGCAGAAAGAACAAAACGGTCTCTGTCCACCCATTTTGAATCAGCAGGATTGTGCTTTAAAAGCTCGCCGTAAAGAACAGCAGCGACTTCCGCGGCGCCAAGAGGAAGTCCCGGATGACCTGAATTTGCCTTCTGGATTGCATCCATAGAAAGGCTTCTGATTGACAAAGCAACAGCTTCGATAGCTTTTGTGTCCATAGTTGTTACACTCCACTAAAATTAAGGAAAATTTTAGTGGTATTCTACAACTAAGCGTCTGTTTTTTCAATCATCTAAAAGCTTAACAAAGAAAGACTTCTTCTATAAGAGTTCCGGACGTGAAATTCTCCGTAGCAAATCCAAAAGCTCGCCTTTTGAAGGACAAGCTTGAATTCCTTTGCGGAATTTTTCATTCTTAAACAAAGTCGCTAAGGCAGAAAGAACTTTTATATGGAACTGTGCAGAATCAGAAAGAATAACAAACATGACGTAAACCTTCCTTACATCAGGAGCCTGCATATCCATAGGCTCTCGTAAATACGCAACAACAATCTTGCTTTCAGAACTGTTTTTTACAAGTGGATAGCGCGGATGAGGAATTGCAATTCCATTTCCAACAGCTGTGCTAAGGACTTTTTCACGTTCAACAAGCTCTTTTTGAAGCTGGTGCGCAGTAAGACCAGATGGCACAACAATTCTATCGCATATATATTCAAAGATTTTTGCGCAAGAATTTCCCGGCACATCCTCTAAAACTTCTCCACGCTCAAAAAGAATACCAATATCAAAATCTTCCATAATAGAACACTCCTCGTAACCCACTTTTACTTTTTCTTAAAAGAACTCATTCTGCTAGCAACACATGAACCGCCTTTTATAACCTTGAACTGGCTTTGCTTTTCCTTTGCAAGAGAAGACTCAAGGATTCCCTTTATATCCTCAAAGTTCCATTCCATTCCGTCTAATGAAAGAAGCAACGCATCCGCAGTTTCTTCTGCAGTCGGATCAGAAGCAATAGTTTCAAGCATACGCAGTATATGACCATGAAGCTGAGCCAAAACCACAACTTCCTGGCTTGGAAAGTTCAGAATCAGTTCACCAAGGAAATCAATTTTCCTCACTAGAGATGAAACATTTCCATAAAGTTCCAGTGTCTTCTTTCTGACAGCTCCAAGAGTCTGATCTGCAAACCAATTGTAATCTTTCTGAAGAATAGCATATCTTTCTTTAAGCGACAAGATAATTTTTTGAATCTGAATATCGTCAAGAGAAAAGTCATCTCGACAGATAAAATCCAGCGCATACTTTACATAGTCTGTTTTCTTCTGGTAAAGAGCATCAAGCACAATCTGGTCATAAACAAACTCTGGAATAGAGTTAAGCGTGTATTCCGCAAATGTAATGTTCTTTTTTAGCTCATTGTTTAACAGTGCAAGCGTAGAATTCCATTTTCCGAACGCAGGAACCTCTTCTCCTTTTCTCCACAGTCTTGTTTCCACTCCGTAATGCTCAAAAGAAATCTTGTTTGTATGTTTAAAAAGAAACTCTTCCATTGAGCCGCAGTAAGGAACGCATAGAGTCCTTCTATTTTCAAAAAAAACTGTAACAAGCTGTTCTTCTATTGAGGTCATTGGTCCGCGTTTTTCAAAACATTCAAGAAGTCTTTTTTCAAGCTCCGAAAACCACTCAATCCGCTTTTCTCCAATTTCGCCTTTGTCGAATCTAGTTTCATCACTATGAAGAATCATCATATTAAGCTTGCCTGCATTCCAGTCAGTAACACAGCAAAGGATTCTGTCGCCTTTTTTATATCCGTATTTTTCTGCAAGATAGTCCAAATCAAGCCCCGTAAGCTTAACTGTGTTTGAAAGCTCAAAGTCACGTGAAACCAAATCCAAGTCTTTATTCGCAGGATCAGATGCTATATACTGTGGAGCATATTCTTCGCCATAAAGCATGAACATATCTATAGCATCGTCGCTGTCAAACACACCAACCTTGTAAGGAACTTTTTTTCCTTTTACGTAAAACCGAAGCGTTGAAGAAATTCTATCTGTTTCAACAAAAGGCATACATCTGTCGCCCGGAACAAAAACTCCCTGATCCGCCTCTGCGGCAGTTGGAACTATGCTGAAAATCTCACCAGTAAAAGCTCCTGCGTGCGTAACAAACCTGCCGTCCTCAAGCTCAAGAACATTAGGACTTGAGCAAAGAAAATTCACTGCATCTTCCAGCGAAGCAGAAAAGCCAAGGGTATTCAAGACTTTTCTCATATCCTTTGCGGTGAAAGGCTTTACATAAGTCCTCAAAAATTTTTCCGCTAATTCTTCTCTTGAAAATCCCATGTTACAATATTAATACTTTTTCAAATAAATAAAAAGATTTTATAAAAAAAATTGAAAATAATAAGCAATAAGTTTAATATATTCTATAGAGCAGGAGGAAAAATGGATTTCATTGAGCTTTCAAAAAAAAGATATTCTGTAAGAAAATTTTCAAGCCAGAAGGTTGAAGATGAAAAAATCGAAAAAATTCTTGAGGCAGGGCGGCTAGCTCCAACAGCAAAAAACAGCCAGTCGCACAAAATATTCATCATAAAAAGCAAGGACGCACTGGAGAAAATTTATAGCGCAACTCCAATGTCTTACCATGCGCCTATTGTGCTTATGGTTTGTTATGATAAAAAAACAAGCTACAAAAACACTGCGGACACTCATTATCCAGACTATGACGGAGGAGGAGTTGACGCAGCTATTGTAACAACTGCAATGATGATGGAAGCCACAGAGCTGGGACTAGGAACGTTATGGGCAAGAGGATATGACAGCCAGAAAATCTATGACGCTTTTCCTCAGATAAAAGACCTTGAGCTTGTATGTCTGCTGGACATTGGCTATCCGGCAGAAGACTCTTCCCCAAGTGAAAGGCACTTTATGAGAAAAGAACTTTCAGAAACTACAGTAGAACTTTAATGTGTTCTGCTCACGCAAAATATCAATTTTACATTCCTATGCAATAAGCGCACTGCAAGGTGAACTTAGAGCATGGGAATATCTTAGTTTTTTCAGTTTCTTATTGCATCAATATTGGCACTTCCTGCCTTTACAAACGGAAGTACATTTTCATCTCTCTCTATTCTAAGCCGTACAAATCTAGGACCTTTTGAAAATGCCTTCTCTGTCCATAAAGAGTCTGAATTCGCGTCAATAGATTCAATTCCGAATCCCTCCGAAATTTTCAGCAAATCAGGATTTTTTATAAACTCACTTGCACTGTAGTTCTTTTCAAAAAGATACTCCTGCTGCTGATGAACCATTCCAAGCACGCCGTTTTCAAGAACAATAACTGTAACATTTAGATTAAGCTCGCTCAGAGTCGCAAGTTCCTGAAGATTCATAAGAATACTTCCGTCTCCAGAAATACACACAACCTTCTTTTCAGGATTTGCAATGGCAGCTCCAATAGCAGCAGGCAAACCAAAACCCATGGTTCCCAAAGAGCCGCTAGTCAAAAACTGACGAGGATATTCCACAGGATAATACTGCGCCGCCCACATCTGATGCTGTCCAACATCTGTTGTAACAATTATATCTTTTGAAGAAAGCCCCGCTTTTTTTGCATTCAAAGGAATTTCATTTATAAACTTACGCGGATTTACTGAATTTGATTTTTTTCCACGTCCAAGCTCAAAACTTTCTGTCTGCTCAAAAACAGAATAAAGAGATTCCAGCCAAGATTTCCTTTGAGCGGCAAATTTTTTATCATCAGATTCTTTTATTTTAGAAACAAGAAGCGGAAGAGCTGCTTCCAAATCGCAGACTAAAGAACAACTTGAAGGAAGTATTTTGTTTATTTCAGCAGCGTCAATATCTATATGGAGAATTTTTGCTTCCGGGCAGAATTTCGCAATCACACCTGTCGCCCTGTCATCAAAACGCACACCCATCGCCAGAACCACATCAGCATCATGCATCGCCTTGTTTGCCGCATAAGCGCCGTGCATTCCAACCATGCCAAGATTGTTTTTAAAGTTCTTAGGCAATGAGCCTATTCCCATAAGGCTTGTTACTGCCGCAGCATCAAAAGCCTCAAGAAGATTTTTTACAGAAAATGAAGCCACAGGTGAATTACATCCACCTCCAATATAAAGCACTGGACGTTCAGCAGACAAAAGAACCTGCGTCATTTCTTCAACAACACAAGGAATTTTATCTTCTGGGGTAGAAAACTTTCTTGCAAAAACAGATTTCTTTACCTCTTCAGTGGAGCGGATTTTAGGCCATTCTTCAAATTCTGCAAATCCGGTCTGAACATCGCGCGGAACATCAATAAGAACCGGTCCTGGTCGTCCGCTGGAAGCAATTTCAAATGCAAGAGGAATTGCTGTCAGAAGCTCTGAGACAGACTTTACCATCATGCTGTGTTTTGTAATAGGAAAAGAAAGCCCGAATGTATCAGCTTCCTGAAAAGCGTCCGTTCCAATCAAAGATGTGTTAACCTGCCCTGTAATTGCTACAATTGGAATTGAATCGCACCTTGCATCTGCAATAGCAGTAAGGAGATTCATTGCTCCAGGTCCGGAAGTCGCCATGCAAACAGCAGGAATTCCTGTTGAGCGCGACATTCCTTGAGCAATAAAGCCAGCCGCCTGCTCATGGCGCACTAAAATATGTTTTATTGAAGATTTGTTCAATTCATCATATAAGGGAAGAATCTGACCTCCCGGAATTCCAGCGACATACTTAACACCTTCCATTTCAAGAAGCCTTAAAATAATCTGTGAACCTGTAGCTTTTATCATTCCGCCATTCTATAAAAAAAAACGTCTGTTTTCAACAACAAATTTTACTGTCATTATCCAGTGAATGAACATTACAGGGCAAACTCATTATAAATAATTTAAGTAAAGTTTGCGCGAAGGAACGGTTCGTGAGGGCAAAA
>OQVR01000556.1_pt1 | contig 16623 bp, 9 predicted proteins | sample 1691521 | NCBI WGS metagenome assembly OQVR01 (sample SAMN03418256, study PRJEB22391) | human gut metagenome | biome: human-gut; feature: organic feature; material: feces | host: Homo sapiens | place: Tanzania | collected 2013-01
GAGCACGCAGTACGACAGCAGGATGCCTATTATACACTTTTTTTTAACACACATACTCACTAATAATTAATCACTAATCACTAATAAATAATAAAATGATGGAAATGACTGATTATATGTTCAGAATAGGTTGCGCCTTTCTGATGGGCGCATTGATTGGTTTGGAGCGGCAGTTCCGTCAGCATAATGCCGGACTTCGCACCAACATCCTCGTTGCGTTGGCATCGGCTGCCTTCACGGTGTTGTCCGTAACGATGACCACGAATGGGGGCGACCCTTCTCGTGTGGCGGCGCAGATTGTTTCGGGTATTGGCTTCCTGGGTGGTGGCCTTATTCTGAAGGAGGGATTCACCGTTAGAGGTCTGAATACGGCAGCGACGATATGGTGTTCGGCTGCATGCGGAACGCTTTCGGGCGTGGCTATGTATAAGGAGGGGTTTGTGCTGGTGATATTCGTGCTGCTGACGCATTGCCTGCTCCGACCCTTATGCAAGTATATCGTGAAGGGCACCACCAAGGTTTATCATTACACCATACGTGTGGAGTGTCTGCGAAGTGCGTCGGACCAGATTCAGAGCATCATCGTGGATACACTCGCCTTTAACAAGGAGGTGAAGATGAACTCGATGTTCTATAAGGGGGATGGCGAGAAGAACGTAATGGTATGCTGCGACATACAGATACTGGGCGAACACAAGGTGCTGCTCGACCTTGTGGTGTCGCGTCTGCGCTCGCGTCCTGAGGTAAGCAGCGCAGGATGGGACAGAAGAGAAACGCCGCAGGAGGATTTCTAAGTTAGGAATATTTGCGTAAAATACCGAAAAGTGATACCTTTGCTACTACAATAAGAATGCCTTATAAAACTAAGAAGAATAGAAAGAAAAAAGAATGAAGCGTATAATTGCTCTTACACTATTATTTAACATTATGAATTTTTCGTTGTCTCAAGCCCAGACGTTCAGTGGCACGTATACTGCGGAATGGCAGTGGGACATGAACAAGAACACCAACTTTGTGAATCTGCTCAGACTGGAGCTTAACGTCCCGCTGTGGAACGGGGGCACCTTTGAGGCTGCCACGCTGCATGTGGCTAAGACCAACGACGGCATCATTGACGACTGGCAGGGCTTCTCCAACATTGAAGCTGACAATATGTTCGGCGGCATTGCCGTGCTGGGCTACATGCATGAATGGAAGGCGGGTCATGTGTTCGTGGGTGTGCGCAATGTGAATGAAGACTTCTTCACGTCTGACATAACGGCGCTCTTCACCAACAGCTCTTGCGGCATCGTGCCCACGATAGCGTCAAGTTATCCTATAGCCAATTATCCCTTCTCTGGGCTGACAGTCTACTTTGACGTGCAGAAGGGAGGATGGCTGTTCCGCAACAGTCTGTATAACGGTGTGGGATATAACGGATGGAAACACGGTGACAATCCGTTCCTCGTACGTCCGAAGAAGGACGGCATCTTCGACATGGCTCAGCTGGAGTATTCGCACGATCGTGGCAATTACTTTGCAGCACTCAATAGTGCTGTATTCTCCGACGGCTCGTTCGTCTACATACCACGAGGTGTACGTTGCCCCATGGAACTTTCGACTTACTTCCGCATCAACGCGCAAGGAACGGGACAGTTCGAACGCACCCTTATCGTGTGCGACGATGGTGGCTACGTAAGTTACTTAGAGGGCTGCACCGCTCCTATGCGTGATGAAAACCAACTACACGCTGCTATCGTCGAGATCGTTGTAAACGAAGACGCTGAAGTAAAATACTCTACCGTACAGAATTGGTATCCTGGCGATAAGGAGGGACGTGGAGGTGTGTATAATTTGGTGACAAAACGCGGTCAGTTACGTGGCGCAAATGCTAAGCTCTCATGGACGCAGGTTGAAACGGGTTCTGCCATAACGTGGAAGTACCCTTCATGCGTGTTGATGGGCGATAATTCGCAAGCAGAGTTTTACTCCGTTGCTGTAACCAATAATCATCAAGAGGCTGACACGGGCACGAAGATGATCCACATTGGCAAGAACACGCGCAGTACGATCATCTCAAAGGGTATCTCAGCAGGCAAGAGTCAAAACTCTTACCGTGGCTTAGTGAAGGTAGGTAGCAAGGCCAGTGGCGCACGTAATTACTCTTCGTGCGACTCTTTGCTCCTTGGTTCTGAATGTGGTGCGCATACGTTCCCCTACATTGACGTAGCCAACCCCGATGCTACCGTAGAGCACGAAGCTACTACTTCAAAGATATCTGAGGACCAACTCCTCTACTGCAACCAACGTGGCATTCCTACCGAAGATGCTGTTTCACTCATCGTTGGCGGCTACGCTAAAGAGGTAATTAACAAACTCCCCATGGAGTTTGCCGTTGAAGCTACCAAACTGCTTAGCGTATCACTCGAAGGCAGCGTGGGGTAGAAAATGTGCAAATGCTTGGTAAATGTGCAAATGCTTGGTAAATGTGCAAATGCTTGATAAATGTACTAATATGCAAATGCTTGGTAAATGTGCAAATATGCAAATGCTAAAATGATTATCTATTGTAACTAAGGGAATGTGTAAATAAAGGCGACAATTTGCACATTCTCACATTTGCACATTTGCACATTTCCCAAGCATTTGCACATTTTAAATATTACTACCATGATTAAGATTTCAAATAACATTATAAGCGCTGAAATAAGCACGACAGGTGCTGAAGTGCAAAGCATTCGCGATATTGAGACTGGGCGTGAATATTTATGGAATGGTGACGAACGTTGGTGGCATGGCCACTCTCCGATTCTCTTTCCAATAGTAGGCGGAATGTGGAATGGCACTTGCCGCATAGACGGTGAGGAAGTTAGCATTCCTAAACACGGCATTGTACGTCGTGCTACGTGGACTGTTGATAACGTAACAGCTGATCAAGCTACGCTAAGTATCAATAGCACTGTAGGCAGTTTTAAGACATTTCCCTTTGCCTTTCACCTCAGTGTTACTTACCGACTTGAGGGCAGACAGCTAAAAGCAGACTTTACAGTAAAGAACTTGAGCGGTTGCGACCTATGGTTTCAACTCGGTGGTCACCCCGCTATTGCTCTTCCCGATTGGAAGGAAGAGAATGAGGTGGACGGCTACCTACAATTGGAGGGTCAACCACAGCACGTACTTCGTGCGGGCGAACAGGGTTGTTTAGAACCTGAAACCTTTGCTGTGCCACAAAACGAAGAGGGTCTCATTCCTCTCTCTGTTGATACGTTTAGTCACGAGGCTCTTATCTTTGACGAACATCAAGTGAAGGCTGCTACTGTTTTAGGACGCGACAAGAAACCCGTGGCGCGCGTTGCGTGCTACTCTCCCGTATGGCTCTTTTGGAGTCCACAAGGCGTACATACTCCTTTCGTTTGTTGCGAACCTTGGTATGGCCTTTGCGACCACCAAGGATTTGAAGGCCCTGTGCAAGACCGTCCATACATCAACTGTGCTCATAGCGGCGAAACTTGGCAAGGAGCCTATAGCATTGAGGTGTTCTAATGAACATTAAGGCGCGCTTCGCGCTTTGTTTTTTGAACATTAATGTATCATTAATTGACCATTAATCTTTCCATTAATCTATTCATTAAAGACATAAGAAGAGAATATGTTCAAGGGTAGACTATAGAATAAGATTAATGGTCGATTAATGAAAAAGATTAATGGTCGATTAATGATATATTAATGTTCAAAAAACAAAGCGCGAAGCGCGCCTTAATGTTTATTAATGTTTATTTCTGTCTGTTGTTTACAAAAAAGCCCCGCAAGTTATTGCGGGGCTTTTTTATTATGTATTGAAAGACGCTATGCGTCTTGAGATGTTCGAAAGTTTTATTTAACGATTACCTTCTTACCATTCTTAATGTAAACGCCAGCGGGCAACTTGCCAGAGACGCGAACACCACTAAGCGTGTAAATCGCGTCGGCTTGCTTCGTGTTGATAGTTACGTTGTTAATGCCCGTGTCAGTACCAATATAGTAAGTGAGCGTAATGGCAGGGAAGCTATCGCCTTCAGGACTTAAAAAGTAACCTTCAGGGATTTCGATGGTGTAAGTACCCTCAGCAGTTTGCTTGTCAGTAAAGCTAATGCTAAACTTACTCCAGTCATCGTCAAAGCCTAAGGCATCGACCGTTTCAATCTCTTCGCCATTCTTCTTCAAGCTAATCGTGCCACTACCCATGCCCACTTCATCGTAGTCGGTGAAGGTGATGACAATCTCTTGCAATGACTGAACGGTGCTACCATTCTTAGGACTGGTAGTGAAGTTAGCCACAATTGGTTCGTCGTTGCCCTTAACGATGAAGAAGCCTTCGTAAGCTTTTGACAACTGGCCCGTAGATTGTTCACCAACGTTGAAGTATTCAGCAGGAATGACCAGTGTGTAGCCACCCTCTTCAGTGATAGGCTGTTCAAGGGTGAGGCGGATCGTATTCGTCGTGGCGAAGTAAGCAGCGTCAGTGGCCTCTTGACCATATTGTTTAACTGCTGCATCGTATTCACCAGCGTCGATGAGGTCGTTGATAGCCTGTGTCGTCTCGTCCTCAAAGATTAAACGCGCCTTTACGACGGGCACGTCAATGGTGTTGAGCATATCAAATACGTGAGCTTCGCCCAAGTTGAGCGCACCTAAAGTGATCGCATCTTCAGCAGTCACGTCGAACTCGTAAATTTCATCAAGTTCTTCGCCAGCTTCGCCCCCTTGCGTGGTAACAACGGTCAGAGCAGCTCCATTGAAGGTAAGTGTGAACTCCATAGAAGTATAAGAAGTATCACGATTACCTGCGTTGCCCTTAACGCGGTGGCCGTCTTGGTCGGTAGCGGTAAAGTTGATAACGATAGAGCTTTCTGTAAAGGTGGCAGCCGTGGCAGCGTCCATGCTCAACGTCCATTGGCTGGCATAACCGTCTTTGCCCTCAACAGGAGTGCAAGAGGTAAAGTTGGTTGTTTTGCCATCCCCCAAATCAACGTGTGCGTTCTCTACCTTAACGAGACCATTAAAGTTGAGCTTAATCGTAAAGTCGTCGGCTGAAGAGATGGTGTTGTCATCGGGGGTGTGCGAGTCAAGTACAACGTCGCTGTATTCATAGTCAGCTTGTGAACCCGTAAAGTAGAGCGTATCTGTACCAACGACGAGGTCGCGGTAAGGATTGAAGTTCTTGTCCAACTGTTGGTAACCCGTAACGACTACGCGGTAAGTGTGGCCCATGTAGAGCTTCGTATTGCCCGCGCCTGCTACTTCGCCGCGCCATTCGGTCGTGCCTTCAGTGCGTGCGATGTGAGTGGTCGTAACGATGTAGGGATCGTCGCCCTCTACGGGGTTGAGGTCGGTGATGTCGTAAGTAATGTAAGAGATAGAGTCGTTGCCAACGACGTCGTCGCGGTTGGTCGTGATGACGATTGGTGCATTGGCTGCCAATTCGTTGAGTTCTGCGCCCTTCAATGTAATAGGAGCTGCTTCTGCGCTGGCTTGATACGTCATGTCGAGTACGGCAAATCCGTTGTACTTAGCAGAGAAGAGCGAACTATAATCCTTACCGTCAGCAGCTTTAAGGTCCGTCAGCGTGAAGAAAATGTCCTTCTGACCGCGTACCTCAGCGGGTATAGGCACCTTTAGGGTGTAAGCGCCCTCGATGTCTTCATCGGGCGTTTCGGTGCATTGGTCCTTAGCTACAAGAGCCGTCTTAACGGTGTTGTCGTTGATGTCGGTATACGTAAACTTAGCTCCAGTGAAGCTAATCTTCTGATAGTCCGTAGCGAATACTTCAATGTTCTCAGCATTGCCCAACATAGCGCCACTGGCAGGAATGAGTTCGGTGCTAATGTTGACCGTCTCAATGCTGTAAGGCATATTGCGCGTATATGAACCACGCGAACCGCTTGAAGTTGTGTAGACAGGGTTGCCAGCCAAGTCGCATACGTAGCTTACGGTGAGCATCATGTTGTCGTAGAGAGCCGTTGTACCCAACATGCTTTGTGGGGTACGTTCCTTGCCAGTGAGGTCGATGATGAGTTGGTTGTCTTCAACGCGATAAGGAGGAGTCTCAACGTACTTGTTGCTGGCCTCAGAGCCAGATGAAGTATCGGAATAGGTGAGTTGCACCTTGTTCTCGCCTATTTGGATATTGCCGTCAAAGGTGAGTGTGATGATGCCGTCCGCATCGCCCTTCGGCCAGAAAGAGAGGAACTTGTGCGTATTGTCGAAGTTGGTAGACGAGATAAGTTTGAGTGGCTTTGCACCACATACGTAGTCAACGGCAATGGTACCGTCTTCGCCCAAAGTCTTAGTAGCGTCGTCCTCTGCGTGTATGCCTACGAGACGTACCGTAAAGCTTTGGCCTTCGCTCAACGCGCCAGCCTCCATGAGTTCGTAGATAGGAGCTTTTACTTCAAAGTAGATCTTATTGCCACTTGTGAAGAAGCTCACCTGCTTGGTCGTTTCGCCAGCTACGATCTCCACCTTCTGCGCATCCACCGTGTGGTTGAAGTTAAACGAGATCTGCGAAGTGCTGGTACACATAATTGTGCTGCCAGCCTTTACTGACTGACTTGTGAGTTCGAGTTTGTCGTCAGTGCTGAAGGTCAGCGTGTTCTTCGCATTGTTGATACCATTGTAACGGAAGTAGATGGTCTGACCAGCCGTTACGTTGATTGAATAGTAAGCGTGGTAGACGGGTGTCGTATCGTAGAGATACTTCACGTTCATCACCTGCGTACATGCCTCGTCGCTGAAGGGCGTAAACATGGCGCTGTTGGTGCTCGTCACTGTGAGCACACCTGTTTCGGTGGCGGTATAGTAACCAGTCACGTACTCATACTGTGCCTCAATGGCATAAGCCTTGTTCAGTTCAAGCGCACCATAGTCGAGCGGCTCATTGGCGGCTTGTGCTGTAAATAGGCTCAGCACAAAGAGCAAACAGAGCGTAAGGGTTTGTTTCATATTATATATATTATAGGGGTTTTCTCTCAGTTTGTAGTTTATAAAGTTACGCTGTGTTGGTAATCAACGAAACGAACCTTTATAACCTTATAACCTTAAAACTATAAACTTAGTTAGGAAGTTCGGATATTATTGGGGCGTCGCCCCCGAACGGACGCGACGCCCTTCTATTTTAGTATAATTACTTCAATTACATCATTACCTTCTTCACTACAACGCCTTGGGCGGTCGTTACCTTGACGATAACTACGCCTTGCGTAGCAGGGCGGAGCGTGAGTGTGCCTTCACCTTGCGTACGAGCCAAGGCACGGCCGTCGAGACTGTAAACAGTGGCTTGGGCTGCAAGGGGAGAAGTGACTACAATTGCACCATTTGCTGCTGCTACCGAAACTGCTGCCGTAGTGTTGTCCACGATCTCATCAATGCCGTCAACGGCATTGCTTGGGTGCGTCTTGTACGCATTGATGAGGCGGTCGGTGTTGCCGTCGAAGAGCATCACAACAACATCGGTGTTGTTCGCATTCTCTACAGCATCGGGTACGGGGATAGAGAGGGTAGTGGTGTATTCCTTACCAGCCTCAATCGTGGTGGGGAAGAGTTCTGAAGTGCCCGTAAAGGTGTCGCCCCAGTAGCCACGTACTACGTGATTGAATGTGAAGGGGTTAACCGAAGCGGTACCATACTTGCCGCCTTGACCCCAATCGCCAATTACGTCGTCGGCAATCGAAGAGAAGCCGTTTGACTGATAGCCTATCAAACCATTTTCCAATACAACAGCGAAGAGTTTGATATTCACGTCAGAAGCGTTTAATGCGTACTTCACCGTACAAGGCACCGTGATGTTCTTACCATTCGCGCTGAGGCGGCTGGTAGCAGTAACCTCGGCAGCAGCGGGCTTCGTCAGTTGGCTTTCTACCTCGCTCTGCCAAGTAACGTCGTTGCTTGTGTTCTCGCCTGGTGTGAGTGAATACTTGCCCGTCTTCGTATCCTGCGTGATGGGGTAAGTAATCTCGCCACGCTGAATGCGGCCTGAAGGAGCAGCCGTGAGGTTGAGGAACGCAGCATAGTTTGTTACGCCCGAGGCCAGTTGGTCGCCCGTGTAGCAGTGAAGCGCCATGGGAATGAACAAGTCGCCGTAGGTCTGGCTCAAGTGGTCGATAGCGATGATGCCCAAAGGACAGTTGACGCAGCCCATACCCGTAAACTCTTCGAGCGTAACGCGCTTAGTGGGCTCAAAGCTAAGGTCGCTAATCGTCTTGCTCACCGAGTTCTCCTTTTCGCCCAACTTAAAGTCGACGTTGAAGCGATTGATAGCGCCCACGGTCAAGGGCAGTTCCTTCGTAAAGGCGAATTGGTAGACATCATTCTTCTTGAGGTTGAGGCCAGACGCTGTGATGTGGTCAATCTCGTTGCCTGCAGCGTCCTTCAGCGTGAGGCTGAGAGAGGTGTAGGTATCGTTGTCGTTGATGCGAATGTTACCCTTAATCTTAGCCTTAGACTGGTTGACAACGGTTTCGTCGATGTCGAAAGCAGCAAAGAAGGGAAGGTCGTGAAGCACCTTGATGTCGTCAAGGAACAGGAGGCTTTGGTTGCGGTTCTGATTAACAAAAGCAATGTAAACGTTCTTGCCCGCAAATTGTGCCAAACTAATGGTGTCGTTCTTCCAATAGCCTTCGAGTATTGACTCGTCAGCACCAGGATATTCGCGCTCGAAGTAAACGACCGTACCCTCGGCCTTCATGCGGTCGACGATATCGTCGTTGAGTGTAGAGTAGATATTATCTGACGGCCAAACGATTATCTTCAAACTATCGCTTGCTGCGCGGCGAAGGCTCTGGCTGCGGAAGGTAAGTGTGCAGCGGCTATCCATTACGTTGATTTGTGGCGTAACCAACCAGTCGTCGCTCTTACCTGCGGGGGTGTACATAGAGGTAGAAGCTGCAGAATAACCTGTTGCACCTTCAGCCTCGTCGCGTATGGGCACCCAAGCGTATTCGTTGCCCGCAGCTTTAAATGAGTACTCTTGCGACTCGTCGTCGGGTGTGTTGGTGTCGCCGTCGTAGAGCAACACACCGCTCATGCCATTGTCAAAGTTCTCGCTATAAAGCACATTGCTATCGTACGAGATCTCACGTTCGTAAGCACCGCGAAGGTTGAGCGTATAAGCCTCGTTGGCCGTAGCCGTATTGCCCGTCACGTCGGTGACGATGCCAGCTGGTAGGACTACTTGATAGTCAACGTCCTTGAGGAGGTTCTGTTGAGTAGCAGAGTAGGCGAACAAGCGGCGGCCGTTGACGCCCAATAGTAGGTTAGCTACAGGACTTGAGATGCCCTTCTGATAGAGTTGAGCACGTGCAGAGGTAGAGGTAAGTGCTACGCCCGCATCGAAGTTGAACGTGATGGGGCTGGTAGAGGCATCAATCTTAGCCAAGGTGGCGTCGGCCTTTGGTGAAGTGCTGAGCACTTGCATGGGTGTGTTTGAACGACCTGTGTAGCTAATCTTTATCTCTTGGTTGTAACGTGTAGCGTCGCCCTTGATGCTAATGGCCTTGGCAGGGATTACCAACTCATAAGGCATGGCATCGTTGCTGAGGTTGACGGCACGGAACTGAATATTAATCGTGTTGGGTTCGGTCGCATCAGTCTGAATGCTGAGGGCCGAGCCTACAACTTTATTTTCTAACACGTCGCGCACCTGTATCTTGTTGGCTTGTACCAAGGGCTGCACGTTGCGCGTAAAGGTGAGCTTTACGTTTGTCAGTTTTGAGAAGGTTGAGCCAGCAGCGGGTGTTGCGGTGTAAGCACTTAGGAGGTCGGTGGTGGCAGCAATGTTAGAGAAGGGTTCGGGAAGGGTGATAACGTAGCTATCAACATTGCTCGTAAAGACGCCCAGCGTGCGTGAGTCGTCACTAATGGCAATGGGCGTACCTGAATTGTCGTAGCCCAACTTGCTCAGAATGTCGAGGTTGTAGTGCTGTTGTATGCCTTGGGTGAAGTTGACCCAATAAGCACCCGAACGCACACCGAAGTCGCGATAGGGATTGCCCTCAGGACCAGCGGCATATACTTCGCCTCCATTGTCGACGGTGAAGCCAGCGTAAGACTGACTATAAGTGTCGTTATAGAGCGTGAACTCGTCCTTCTCTACGTCGTACTTGAAGGGACAGTAGAACTCGTTGGCGGCTATGCTCGAGTTGTTGTTGTCATTGTCGTTGAAGTAGTAGGCAGACCCCGTTACGTAGCGTCCGTTATTGCTAAAGGTGGCTTCAGAGATGAAGAGCAACTTATCGGCTAAGGGTTTCCAAGCCTCGGTGTCGCTCGTTTCGAAACCGATGAATTTATACGTATGATTCTCGGTGTTGTAAACGTAGTAGCTGCAACCGCCGCCGCCATTCTCAGTAGGCAAGTAACTAAATGAAAGGCACCCCAATACGTACTTACCGTCAGCAGCAATACCGATGAAGCGATTTTGCTTCTGATTTTCGTGTGCTTGGTCTAACAAGGGGAGGTTGGGCGTAGCAATGGTGTCGCCCGTGGTGAGATTCCAAAGGGCTGGCTTCTCTTCGTATTCATTGCCATTGGGATTGACGAGGCCAACGGCATAGCGACCGTCGGGTGTAACGTATTTGATTTCGCCACGCAGGCCCGTCTGTTGTACAAAGTGCCAAGCGCTCTCGGTCACGTTGTAGTAGGCAGCATGGTTGTTGATAGATCCGACTATGATGTTACCGTCGTTGGTAACGTCTTGTGCCGAACTTGCTTTCACGGTGTCGGCCTTCAGTCCCTCGGTGAGCGAGAGGCTCTCGGTGGTGCGAAGGTTGACACGGCGTGCTCCCACGTTGTAAACTTGTGTGGTAGAGCCGTCTTCGGCTTGTACGCAGAAAGCACCCCATTGTCCGTTGTCTGACATGCCTGTAAGAATGCCGCCGTCTTCAAACTTGAAGGTCTTGTACGTAGGCGTCGCTGTCTGCGTCTGTGCGCTCAGGCCCAATGCTGTAGTGGCCATGCACAGCAGTAAGAACTTCTTCATTCTTTTTCTCTTTTGGTTGATGTTGAAGTTGATAAGTTAACGGTTTGACGAGTTAACGGATAAGCCTTCCTCTTTTGTGTGTTGAAAGGTAGCTTACTCGTTAACTCGTCAATTTGTTAACTTGTCAACTAATAATAATTTTAATTAGTTTCTGTGTAAACATAGCGTCAATTTCACAATTAACGCTGCAAAAGTACAAATAAAACGATAGGTGTGTTTGCATTTTGTTTTAAAAAACGTAATAATCAATGCTTTGGGGTGGATTTTAGTGCGTAGTGGTAAACAGTAAGTAAGTAGGTGGCTAAAAGTTTGTCCTATAACGAATGGTATAAGTAAGGTCGTATATGTATATATGCAAAAGTGTACCCCACACAACACGTTGCAGAACCCTCAAAACGTGTTTTTCGATTTTAGGTGTTTATCTTAACAAATAGGGTGTATAGTTTTATGTTCCGTTTTTTTGCAGCAAAGACGGGCTGAAAGCCCAATGGAGCACATAGCCCAGGGCAGCGCCCTGGGTTATGGTTAGATGTTGCGATGGCGCCCTGAAAGGGCAAAAGCTCTACAATAAGCGTTGATTATTAGTGCTTTTGCCCTTTCAGGGCGCCATCGTTGCGCATCGTATACCCAGGGCGCTGCCCTGGGCTGAGGGCAAGCATTGGGCTTTCAGCCCGTCTTTGCTGCAAAAAAATGGAACATTAAACTGCACACCCTACTTAACAAAGCGCTTTCGTCTCTTCTTCTCCTTTTAAAATGTAGCTTTGCTTTGTTTACTTGTCAGAAAAGAGTAAATTTGCTGCGCTTTGTAGGGATATTGGCATATTTCCCCCAATCTACAAGGCATATAAAAACAAACATCTATATACATATATATAATATAAGAAAAATATGAGTCTGAAAATTGTTGTGCTTGCCAAGCAAGTACCCGACACCCGCAATGTGGGTAAGGACGCGATGACTCCCGAGGGCACCGTTAACCGTGCCGCTCTGCCTGCCATCTTCAATCCTGAGGACCTGAATGCTTTAGAGCAAGCACTCCGTCTGAAGGAACAAAACCCAGGTTCAACCGTACACATCTTGACCATGGGTCCTCCGCGTGCTACTGAGGTTATACGCGAAGGACTCTATCGCGGTGCTGATGGCGGCTATTTACTTACCGACCGTGCCTTTGCCGGTGCCGATACTTTGGCTACAAGCTATGCTTTGGCACAGGCGATAAAGAAAATTGGTGTGCCCGACATCGTATTGGGTGGCCGACAAGCCATTGACGGCGATACCGCACAAGTTGGTCCACAGGTAGCACAGAAGTTAGACTTAAATCAGGTGACTTACGTAACCAGTGTTGACGAGGTGAAAGACGGCAAAGTAGTCGTAACACGCCACATTGACGGTGGCATAGAGCGCGTGGAAGCTCCCATGCCTATTCTGCTCACTGTTAATGGCAATGCAGCCCCCTGCCGTCCGCGCAATGCCAAGTTGGTAATGAAGTACAAGCGTGCTTCTGCTCCTATGGAGCGCCCTGCCGAAGGCTTAGCCTATGCCGAGGAATACGAGAAGAAACCTTACCTTACCATTGCACAATGGAGCGTGGCCGACGTAGACGGCGACCTCAACCAATGCGGCCTTGCAGGTTCACCCACCAAGGTAAAAGCCGTTCAAAACATTGTGTTCAAGGCCAAAGAGAGCAAACGCCTTAGCAGCAATGATGCTGATGTAGAAGGCTTGATAAAGGAATTGCTCGAAAGTCACACCATTGGTTAATGTGCGAATATGTCAATGTGACAATGTGCTAACGTTACCTATGTCACATTAAAATTCAACTGTAATGAATTAACATATTAGCAAATTAGCTCATTAGCAAATTAAAAACATGAACAACGTATTCGTTTATTGCGAAATAGATCATACAACGGTTGAGGAAGTAGCATACGAACTTCTCACCAAGGGACGCAAACTCGCCAATGAGTTAGGCGTTCAGCTCGAAGCCATTGTTGCTGGCACGGGCATTACCGGAAAGGTAGAAAAAGAAATCCTATCGTATGGTGTTGACAAGCTCCACGTGTTTGATGCTGAGGGCCTCTTCCCTTATACTTCAAAGCCTCACACCAGCATCTTGGTCAACCTCTTTAAGCAGGAAAAGCCACAAATCTGCCTTATGGGGGCAACGGTGATTGGTCGCGACCTCGGTCCGCGCGTGTCGTCATCGCTCACCAGCGGCTTGACAGCCGACTGTACGGCTCTTGAGATTGGCGACTTTGATGATAAGAAGAACAAAAAGCACTACGACAACTTGCTCTACCAGATTCGTCCCGCTTTTGGTGGTAACATTGTAGCCACGATTGTCAACCCCGACCACCGTCCTCAAATGGCAACTGTTCGTTCTGGCGTAATGAAGGCCGAAAAGGTGAGCGATGACTATAAGGGTGAAGTCGTATATGAAGACGTGGCTAAATTCGTGCCTGAAACGGACTATGTCGTTAAGGTGCTTGAACGCCATGTTGAGAAGGCTAAGAACAACCTCAAGGGTGCTCCTATCGTTGTAGCCGGAGGTTATGGCGTCGGTTCGAAGGAAGGTTTCGATCTCTTGCGCAAGTTGGCACACGAACTGCACGGCGAGGTAGGTGCCAGCCGTGCTGCTGTCGATGCAGGCTTTTGCGAACACGACCTTCAGATTGGTCAAACAGGCGTGACGGTTCGCCCCAAAGTGTACATTGCTTGCGGCATTAGCGGTGCTATTCAGCACGTTGCTGGTATGAAGGAGAGCGGTATCATCATCTCTATCAATACCGACCCCGAAGCACCGATCAACCAAATAGCTGACTATATTATTACAGGCAGCGTAGAAGAGGTAGTGCCCAAGATGATTAAGTATTATAAAGAAAATAGTAAGTAATACCTCTATTGTACATTATATATAGCTTATGAAGTATTTCTTCTTCAAGTTATGTACAGGGTACTTATTTGTTCTCATTTTTTGTATATTGGAGCTTGTCCCTTGGACTATCTTCTTGAACGTGAAAATGCATTTAGGGCTTGTAATCCTTTCGCTCATCTGCACTTTACAACAAAAGTTTTATAAAAAAGATTTTTAACTAATGGCAAACAATTATACAGATCATCCCGAACTGAAGTTTGAGTTGAATCACCCACTTATGAAACACATCGTGGAGTTGAAAGAACGCAACTTCCGCGATAAAGATGCGTTTGACTATGCGCCACTCGACTTTGACGACGCAATGGACAACTACGACCGTGTGCTCGACATCACGGGTGAGTTGGCAGGCACCACAATTGCCGACAATGCAGAGGGCGTCGACCTCGAAGGCCCTCACCACGAAGGCGACCGCGTGCGCTATGCCAGTGGCACAGCAGCCAACCTCGATGCGATGGTAAAGGCTGGCTTGAATGGTATGACCATGCCTCGCCGCTTTGGTGGCTTGAACTTCCCCATTACGCCTTACACCATGTGTGCCGAACTCGTTGCTGCAAGCGATGCTGGCTTTGGCAACATCTGGAGCTTGCAAGACTGTATCGAGACCCTTTACGAATTTGGCAATGAAGATCAACACAGCCGTTTCATTCCTCGCATTTGCGCTGGCGAAACGATGTCAATGGACTTGACCGAACCTGATGCAGGTTCAGACCTCCAGCACGTTATGCTCAAGGCCACTTATTCAGAAGAAGAGGGCTGCTGGTTGCTCAATGGTGTGAAGCGCTTCATCACCAATGGCGATGCCGACCTTCACCTCGTCCTCGCTCGTTCGGAAGAGGGTACTGTCGACGGCCGTGGCCTTTCAATGTTCATCTACGACAAGAACCAAGGTGGCGTCAACGTGCGCCGCATTGAAAATAAGTTAGGCATTCATGGTAGTCCTACCTGCGAGTTGGTCTACAAAAATGCGAAGGCCGAACTCTGTGGTGAACGCCGTTTGGGCTTGATTAAGTACGTTATGGCTTTGATGAATGGTGCACGTTTGGGTATTGCTGCTCAGAGCGTCGGCATTTCACAAGCTGCCTACAACGAAGCTTTGGCCTATGCTCGCGACCGCGAGCAGTTTGGTAAGGCTATCATCAACTTCCCTGCCGTTTACGATATGTTGGCCCTCATGAAGGCTAAACTCGACGCAGGTCGTGCCTTGCTCTATCAGTGCTCACGCTATGTTGATATCTACAAAGCTTTGGAGGACATTGCACGCGAGCGCAAACTTGAACCTGAGGAACGCAAGGAGCAAAAGAAGTATGCCAAGTTGGCCGATGCTCTTACTCCCTTGGCAAAGGGCATGAACTCTGAATATTGCAATCAGAATACGTATGACGGCCTTCAGATACATGGTGGTTCGGGCTTTATGATGGAATATCCCATTCAGCGTTACTATCGTGATGCACGCATTACCTCTATCTACGAAGGTACAACGCAGTTGCAGGTAGTTGCTGCCATTCGTTATGTGACGAACGGTTCGTACTTAGCCCAGATGCGTGAGTTTGAAACAGCAGAAGTAAGCGAAGCCTTGCAACCTATCTTGGCTCGTGCCAAGGCTATGGCTGATAAGTTTGAGGAAGCTACGGCTTACGTCAAAGAGGCGGGTGAACCTGTTTTCCATGACCTCTGTGCACGTCACTTGGTCGAAATGGCTGGCGACATTATCATGCTCCACCTCTTGCTCCACAACGCAACGGAAAATGCCGAACTCTTCGGCAAGAGTGTTCGCGTTTATGCTAACTTCGTTGAGGCTGAAGTCGCTAAACATCATACTTTCGTAATGAACCTCAAGCCTGAGGACGTAGTTGACTACGTACAAGCTTAATAGCGCACAATAAACAAAAAAAATGGAATAATTAATGAGTCATGAAGACCCATTAATTATTCCATTTTTTCGTTTATTGTGTAGGGTGGTTCTAAAAACAGAATTTTTAGAACCACCCTGTAAGCATTTACATTGCTAAGTTATCCAACAACGCATTGAGGTTGGCAGTAAAGAGGCGTACCGAGATAGCCAATAGAATAATGCCAAAGAATTTGCGCAACAGATAGATAGCAGCTGGTGAAATGATGCGTTCCACTTTGTCGGTAGCCTTTAGTACGATAAATACGAATATCATATTGAGCAACAAGCCTATCAATATATTCACCATAGCATATTCAGCACGCAGTGAGAGTAGGGTAGTGAACGATCCCGCCCCCGCTAATAGTGGAAATACAACTGGAATGAGTGTGGCCGATTTTATAGGCCCTTGATTCTTAAATATCACAACATCCAAAATCATTTCGAGTGACATCAAGAAGATGACCAACGAACCTGCTACGGCAAATGAGGCAATGTCGACATTGAAGAGTCGCAGCATAACGTCGCCAGCGAAGAAGAAGCCCAAGAGTAGTCCTAAGGAGATAAGCGTAGCTTTCCAAGCATTTACAGGACGTCCTTGTTGTTTTAGACTAATAAATACAGGTGTGGAACCTAACACATCAATTACGGCAAATAACACAATAAAGGCACTTGCTATCTGCTGCACGTCAAGACGTGAAAAGATGTAAGAGAGTGACATAAGCTATAATGTTGTTTTAAGTTGATACTTATGCAAAGGTAGTGCAAGGCGAATGCAGAACGTCAAGCATGCTTGAACGTTATGCTGAG
>OQVR01000561.1_pt1 | contig 16544 bp, 15 predicted proteins | sample 1691521 | NCBI WGS metagenome assembly OQVR01 (sample SAMN03418256, study PRJEB22391) | human gut metagenome | biome: human-gut; feature: organic feature; material: feces | host: Homo sapiens | place: Tanzania | collected 2013-01
CGGGGGTCTGCTATGCTTACAGTTCTACGCTGTTCTGTCTGTTCTTCTTCTGGCTTCTATCTGCGGTCTGCTCCTGCTCCCTCATAAGACCAATGACCTGTTGCATCTTCTCGGCACCGAAATAGTTCCACGCTCGTCCAAAATCACGTTTCATCGCATAGAGCTGCGAGTTTTCAGCCTCCACCTCTTTCAGCCGCTGGCTCAGATGATAGGTAGCCTTCTTCTCGTCCTGATAGAAATACTGGTACTTATCCCGCTCGTTCTTGACCTCCCAGTACTTCCGATGGAGGGCAAAGAGCACCTTCACCAGCTTCTGGATCAGCGGCATGGCCTTTTTCTCCCGGTAACTCTTGGCTGTTTCAAACGTGGCAGCTTCCGGCACCCATTCCTCCGGCCGCTGGGAGTACTGCGCTGACAGGTTTTCCAAACCTTCCATGATGGGAGCCAGCTTGTTCAGCTTCTGGCTCTGCTTCTGGTAGGTCAGCTCTGCTTTCTGTACCCGCTGTTCAGCGGCTTCTACGGCTGTCTGCGCTGTTTCCAGTTGCTCCTGCATCTCGGTCAGGTCGGTCTGGCACTCCTGCTTGGCAGCTTCCAGCGCCGCTACCTCTTTACTGCGCTCCTGCTTCTTGAAGTCCAGCACAGACAGGTGCTCTTCGTGGGTGCCTTTCTGCTCCCACTCGATGCCGTGCCGCTCCATTACGGCGGCGAGCTGCTCCTTCTCGGCGTTGATCCACTGGTTCAGCTCGGATTCCCGTTTGGAGCCACCCGCAAAGCCCAAGGCTTTCAGAGCCTGCTTCAAGGACACCTTAGTATCCAGTCCTTTGCCCTTCCAGCCGGACACATACGGCACGAAATCGATGTGCAGATGGGGCGTGGCCTCGTCCATGTGGAGGAAAGCCCCGAACACCCGCAGTGTCGGGTTCCGCTCTTGGAAGCCCTGCATATACTCGTCCAGCAGTTCCTTTGCCAGTGCGCCGTTCTCGGTCAAGACACCCATATCATCCTTATTGCCGATCTGGACGATCAGCTCATGGAAGAGCTTTTCCTGCTTGCCTGTCCGCAGGTGCTCATAGTAATTGGCGATACAGCGGTCTTTGCGTTTCTGCTTGGCATTGTAACGGTTCACTGCCTCGTCAAACAGTTCGTGGTATACCTTCTGAATCGGTTCGTCCCGGTACACGACATTCAGGCTGCTGCGCTCCGGGTCTACGTTTTCAGCGGTGAAACTTCTCCGGTTATGGTTGAGGGAGCCGGGACCCCGCATTGCGGAAATGGTTCTTTTCAATCGCACGTCCTTTCTCTGTGAAAGTAACTGGTGCCGGACACGGCAAAGGCTTTGTTACTTTCGTCGAAAGTAACGCAAAAGCACTTTTGACAGACGTTCCGTCCATCAAAAGATGCCTTTGCGCCCTGCCGGGGGCTTCCGTCTGCGGACGAGGTTTCGCTGCACCTCACCGCTGCCCGGTCCAACACCACCTTCCTGCGTGATTGCATTCACAGGAGCGTGACACGCTCCTGTCCTCTGCCAATAGAGGAACTCACCAGCGGAAGCTTTCTGGCACGCCTCGTCTGTCCAGATACTCCTGCCGAGCCTGCTCCCGCTGTTCCTCGGTGGGTGCTGTCTTGTACTGGGCATACAGCTCATGCCGCAGCATCGCATCCAGTTTTTGCTCCAAGCCCTGTTCAATAACTTCTTCGTACTCATTTTCGTCGCTCAAATGATAATGCAGCAAGGCGACGAAAAGTTCCTGCGAAATCTGCACATTTTTCATCGTTATCACCATTCCGTGTCGGTTGTGTCGATTGTGACGGTATTTTACATAGTAGCAAAAATACCGTCACAACCGTCACGAATCGTCACGCCCCAGAATTTTCCAGCGTCAATTTGACCACCCTGCCCTCATGGGTTCGCCTGCTTTCGTACCGAATTCCATAATCGTTGTAGAGCCTGTCGGCACTCACGTTCAGCTTCCGGGTCAGGATGTTTGCCTGTATGCTCACACCCGACAGCCGTTCCAGCAGTTCCGTGGGCGCACCGCTCCACTCCGGCTGTTCCGGGGTGAGCATCTTTGCCACCGCTTCCAGAAGCGGGTCGGGCGGCAGCTTCCAAAGTTCCGTTTCGGCTCCTTGGAACTCCCACACGCAGCGTTCCCGGTCAAACTCCAATGTCAGCTCCTGATCCGGCTGGTCACGCCCCACGATGTCCAGTAGTGCGGTGTTGTCCGTGCGCCGCTTCTTCTGCATGATGAACGCGCCATCCGCTGCACCCAACAGACCGTTGGTGCCGGAGATCATATCAAAGCTGTCCTCGGCTTCCATCTTCCGGGTGTGATGAACCACCAGCAGGCAGATGCCGTACCTGTCGCTGAAAGTTTTCAGTTTGGTCACGATCTCGTAGTCGCTGGCATAGCTGTATCGATCCCCGCCGATCTCCCGCACCTTCTGCAGGGTGTCGATGATGATGAGCCGCACATCTGGGTGCTCCCGGATGAAGCCTTCCAACTGCTGGTCAAGTCCCTCGCTCACGGACTTGGCCTGCGTTGCGAAGTAGAGATTGCTGGTCTCCTCCACCCCAAACATCCGGGAGAGCCGCCGCTGCAGCCGGGCATAATCGTCCTCCAATGCCAGATAGAGGACGATGCCTTGATGCACCTCGTACTCCCACAGCGGAAGCCCCATCGCCACATGGTAGGCAAGCTGCCCCATGAAGAAGGACTTGCCCACCTTGGGCGCACCTACGAAGAGGTAGGTGCCGCTGTAAAGTAGGTCGTTCACGATGGGTTTCCGGGGTGGATAAACCGTGTCGTACAGTTCGGTCATTGATACCGTGTTCAGCCCGAAATTGTTTGACTTTTTCGCGGCTTGCAGATTGATTTGCTTGTCCGAATTTGTTATAATATTGGTGGTATTTTTATCAGACGACTGTACCGCATCTGCGCCAACAGATGCACCCGGTACGGTCGTTTTTCTATTGTCCGTCATTCGCATTCCTCCTTCAGTCCGTTCAATGTCAGAGCCACCATTTGCAGGGTCTCCAGCAAGTCCGGTGGGATCTCTTCATCCACTGCCAGCCGCTGCAATTCCTGATAGATCAGCTCCATCTGACCTCGCAGGGCTTTGTAGACCCTTGGGCTGCCTACTACAATGATTTCCCGGTCGGTCAGACGGCGGATGATATACTCCTGCTTGGTCAGCCCGGAGAGCCTGACTTTTGCTTCCAGAACCTCGTCCTCTTCCGGGGACATTCGGAAGGCTATCACCTTGTTCCGCCAGCGGCCTTGCCTGTCGAGCACTCGTTCCATTTTCATCCCTCCCTTCGCTCCATGTCCAGCTTCTGCGCCATCTCCTGCTGTTTTGAGGGGAAGAGGTGGGCGTACTTATAGGTGATGTCCACGCTCTCATGCCCTACCCGGTCTGCGATTGCCAGAGCCGAGAATCCCATCTCGATCAGCAGCGATACATGGGAGTGCCGCAGGTCGTGGATTCGTATCCGCTTTACTCCGGCTGCCTTGGCTCCCCTGTCCATCTCGTGGTGCAGGTAACTCTTGGTCACCTCAAAGATCCGCTGATCCGGCTGGACCTTGTAGAGGGATTTCAGATAGTCCCTGATTTCGTCCGTCAGAAACTGTGGCATCTGGATGACCCGGACGCTCTTGGGCGTTTTCGGGTCAGTGATCACATCCCGGCCTTTCAACCTTTGATAGGATTTGGTGATGGAGAGCAGCCCTTTGTCCAAGTCGAAGTCTGCCGGGGTCAGAGCCAGCAGCTCACCCTCCCGGATACCACACCAGTAGAGAACTTCAAACGCATAGTAGGATTGCGGCTTATCCATCATCGCTTCCGCGAACTTGAGGTACTCTTCCTTTGTCCAGAAGAGCATCTCCTTGTGTTTTTCTGACCCCATGCACCCGGCTGTGGCCGCTGCGTTTGATTTCAGCCCATAGAATCGGACTGCATGGTTCAGGATGGCACTGAGCTGTCCATGGAGCGTCTTGAGGTAGGTCGGCGAGTAGGCCTTGCCGTTTTTGTCCCGGTAGTTCAGCATCTCGTTCTGCCATGCGATCACATCCCGCGGCCTGATCTCACTGAGCCGTTTTTCCTTGAAGTACGGCAAGATTTTTGTTCGGATGATGTGCTCTTTGGTAGACCATGTGTTCTCCCGGAGCCTTTTCTTTTTGTCCGTGATATAAATTTCCACAAAGGCTTCAAAGGTCATGGTCAGGTCTGCCGCCTGCTGAAGAAGGAACTCCCGCTCCCACGCCAGAGCGTCCTTCTTGGTGGCAAACCCTCGTTTCAGCTTCTTCTGCTTCACACCTTGCCAGTTCTCGAAGTAGAAGGAAGCGTACCATGTGCCCTGCCTGTTGTCCTTGTAGGCTGGCATCCTATCACTCCTCCCCTGCCCCGTAGATCTTCTCCTGATAGTACCTCCTGCTTACACGGCCTCCTACGGTCGTGTAGCCCTTGGCTCTCAGTTCCTCGTTCCACTGGGCGATCATCTTGTACGCCAGACCCTGGGAGATGTCCAGTTCCTTTGCCAGCTCGTCTGCCTTGATAAAAATGCTATTTGCCATTATTTGTCCTTTCCTTGTCGGTTTCGTTTCGGTGCCGCTTCATCCTCGCTGACTTCCGGCAGGCATATCCCCTTTGCGGTGCTGTGCCGTCCCCTTGCGGAGCGCTCGCTTCCTTTCGGAAGGTCTTGGCGGTTTGGATCAGTTTGGCGGTCATTCAATTTTACTAAGCATTTTTGTTTATCTTTTTTTGTATTCTCATTATACTAAACACATTCCGTTAAGTCAAGGGGCTTTCAGGTAAAATCTTAAACTTTTTTGTTTATTTTCTGTTGCACCTCCTATTTTTCTGTGCTATACTAGGTTCAACAAATATGTTTAAGTCAGGAGGCAATCGCATGGCAGTCGGTGACCGCATCAAACGTGCCCGCAACCTCCGAGGCATGACCCAGAAGGAACTGGGCATTGCCATCGGGTTCGAGGAGAAGAGCGCAGACATCCGTATCGCACAATACGAAAGCAACACCCGCACGCCCAAGGAAGAGCTGCTCCGCAAGATTGCGGAGGTACTGGACGTGAACTACCGTTCCCTCTATGAGCCGACCTTGTACGCCGCAGAGGATGTGATGTACACCCTGTTCGAACTGGACGAGCACTACCCCGGCACCCGGCTCTATGAGGTCACAGACACCACCGACCCGGACCTCCCGGAAAAGCACATGGCAGTCAGCTTCCGGTATCGCCTGCTGGATGAGTTCTTAAAGGAGTGGCAGCTCCGCAAGAAGCAGCTCCGGGATGGCGAGATCACCAAGGAAGAGTATCTGGAATGGAAGCTCAACTGGCCCCAGACCGCCGATGGCTGCGGACGCTACGAGCCGAAGAAAAAGTGGCGCAAAGAATAAAAGACACAAAAATGCCCTCTGAAAAACTTACCGTTTCTCAGAGGGCATTCTCATGTCTCTCTTTATGAATAATCGCCTGATAGTATCAAAACAGTATCAGAGAGCATTTTGGCTTTCAAAATATTGCATTGCATCAATACTTTTCAGGGTTTGCAGATTACTCGAGCTCAATCGTTGCAGGCGGCTTACCGGTGCAATCGTAGAACACACGGTTGACGTGCTTGACCTCGTTGACGATGCGGCTGGTGACAGTGCCCAGAACATCCCACGGCATATCGTAGCTTTCTGCGGTCATGAAGTCGGTGGTGGTCACGGCGCGCAGTGCAACGGCGTAATCATAGGTGCGCTCATCGCCCATAACGCCAACACTGTGCATATTAGTCAATGCAGCGTAATACTGGCTGATTTCCTTATCCAGACCGGCCTTGGCGATCTCCTCACGCCAGATGGCGTCAGCGTCCTGCACGATGGTGACCTTCTCGGGGGTCACCTCGCCGATGATGCGGATGCCCAGACCGGGGCCGGGGAACGGCTGACGGCTGACCAGATACTCGGGCAGGCCCAGCTCACGGCCAGCCTGACGGACTTCGTCCTTGAACAGGTTGCGCAGAGGCTCCACCAGCTCCTTGAAGTCCACGGTATCGGGCAGACCGCCCACGTTGTGGTGGCTCTTGATGACGGTGGACTCGCCGCCCAGACCGCTCTCCACCACGTCGGGGTAGATGGTGCCCTGTGCAAGGAAGTCCACCTTGCCGATCTTCTTGGCCTCTTCCTCGAACACGCGGATGAACTCTTCGCCGATGATCTTGCGCTTGCGCTCCGGCTCAGTGACGCCCTTCAGCTTGCTGAAGTAGCGATCGCGGGCATCCACACAGATGAAGTTGATGTCGAAGCCGTTGGCATTGCCCGGGCCAAAGACAGAGCAGACCTCTTCCTTTTCGTTCTTGCGCAGCAGGCCGTGGTCCACGAACACGCAGGTCAGCTGCTTGCCGATGGCCTTAGCCAGCATAGCGGCCAGCACGGAGGAATCCACGCCGCCGGACAGGGCGCACAGCACCTTGCCCTCGCCGATGCGCTCACGCAGAGCCTTGACGTTGTTCTCTACAAAGGAATCCATCTTCCAGTCGCCGGAGCAGCCGCAGACGTTGTACACGAAGTTGCGCAGCATCTTCTTGCCCTCGGCGGTATGCAGCACCTCCGGGTGGAACTGTACGGCGTACAGACCCTTTTCGGCATTTTCAACGGCTGCCACAGGGCAGTTTGCGGTGTGAGCAGTGATCTCAAAGCCGGGAGCCGCCTGCTCGATGTAGTCATTGTGGCTCATCCAGCAGATGGTAGAGGGCTGCACATCGGTGAACAGCTTGCTCTCGGTGTTCACGAACACCTCGGTCTTGCCGTACTCACGCTCGGGAGCGCGGCAGACATGACCGCCCAGCAGGTGCATCATCAGCTGGCTGCCGTAGCAGATGCCCAGCACAGGCACGCCCCAGCTGAAGATCTCGGGGTCGATAGTGGGAGAATCCTCCAGATAAACGCTGTTGGGGCCGCCGGTGAAGATAATGCCCTTGGGATTCTTGGCCTTGATGACCGAAAGATCGGTTTTATAGGAATAGATCTCGCAGTAGACATTATTTTCTCGGACGCGGCGGGCAATCAGCTGATTGTACTGTCCGCCAAAGTCCAGCACGATGACAGTTTCATGCTGCATGATGTTTTCCTCCATTTTTAAGTGTGTTTTACAGATAATTTTAGTATAGCACATCTTACAAGAAAAAGCGACAGTTTTTGTGAAGTTTTCTGTTATTCTCTTTCGCGGATCGGATGCCGCAGCACGGTTTTCAGCTTCTCCGGTGCAGTGCGGCGCGGGTCGCCAAGATAAATTTCGTGATGGAAGCGCGTGTCTGAAAAATCCGGGCAATATCCCTGCTCCGTTGCAAACGCATCCAGCTGCCGCAGGGTCTCCGGTTCGGTGTCGTAGGAGCCGATGTGCATACACTGCACGCACAGGCCTTCATCGTAGGTGAGAAATTCCACCTTAGAAAAGTCTTTTTTCTTTTTGGCGGTAGCCTCCTGCACTGCCCATTCAAATTCGGCACGGGTGACAAATTCCGGCAGACGAATCATGGAGGTCCAGATAAAAGACGACTTGTCGGCAAAATCCACACCCTCTGTCCCGGGCTGATGCCACAGACCCTCCAGTGGTGGAACAACATATTCAAAATAGCCGTCCATCTTGTGGCTGCCCTTATAGCTCATTTTAATGGTAAACGCAATGCCGTACAGCAGTTCCATTGCTGCCTTGTATTCCCCTGCCGGATCGTTGGGGTCGCCCTTGCCCTGTACCGCCACAAAATTCATCGCAGGGACGGTGATGATCTGCGGTTTCTTAGGCGGGAGATAGAATTCTTTGTATTCTTTCTTATAGTCAAATGGCATCCTTCTTTTCTCCTTCCAGCAGCGCGCGCTGCTTCTTTTTGCTAAGGCTGCCCAGCACCAGCCGATAAGATTTTTCCAGCATCTCCCGCAGCAGTGTGTCCGGCACGTTTCCATCTGCTTTTACGGAGTTCCAATGCACCTTATTCATATAGTAGCCCGGAATGATATCCTCATACTGTCGGCGCAAAAACTCCCCCTCGGCGGGGTCCAGCTTGCAGGTAATATACACCGGCTTTCCCGTGGCATCATCCAGACAGACGGCTGCAAACATTTTGCCGCCGATGTGATATCTTATCCAGTTCCACTCTGCCTGTAAGTCTTTAGTAACGCCAGGCTTTTGTAAAAGCTCTGTGTCGATCCAGCTGTATTTCATGGCGGCACCTCCGTTTTTCTCAGTATAACTTATTCGGAAGCATTTGTAAACAAAAAGTTGTTGAATTTTACTTATCATACGTCATCTCTGAAAAATCGGCAGCAAAAAAGAGCCATCCGCTCAGAAAAACCGAACGGATAGCTCTTGTACTTGACGTTAAAATCAGATGGAAATGGTGTTACAGACATCCACCAGCACGGGGTCAAGGCTCTTGGTCATCTCCAAAGCCTCGTCCACGGGGTAGTCCACCAGCTTCTCGCCCTTCATGCCGACGATGCGGTTATACTTGCCCTGCTCCAGCAGACAGACAGCCTGATAGCCCATGGCAGAAGCATTCACGCGGTCGCGCAGGGTGGGAGAACCACCGCGCTGCACATGACCCAGAATGGTTGCGCGGGAATCGATGCCGGTGCGTGCCTGGATCTCGTTGGCGATCTCCTGTGCATGACCCACGCCCTCGGCCACGATGATGATAAAGTGGCGCTTGCCGGTCTTTTGGGTCTCGGCGATCTTATCCAGAATGTCGCGCTGCATATCGAATTCCTTCTCGGGCAGCAGCACAGCCATAGCGCCAGAGGCGATGGCCACGTTCAGAGCGATGTAACCGGCGTTGCGGCCCATGACCTCGACCACACTGCAGCGGTCGTGACTCTGGGTGGTGTCGCGCAGCTTGTCGATCATTTCCAGCGCAGTGTTCATGGCGGTATCGTAGCCGATGGTGTAATCGGTGCAGGCGATATCGTTATCAATGGTGCCGGGCAGGCCGATCATGGGGATGCCGCGGTGTGCCAGTGCGCGGGCGCCGCGGTAGGAGCCGTCGCCGCCGATGACGACCAGCGCATCAATGCCCAGTTCACGGCACTTTTCAGCGCCCTTATCCTGACCTTCCTTGGTCTTGAACTCCAGACAGCGTGCCGTATACAGAATGGTGCCGCCAGCAGAGATGATGTTAGAAACGCTGCGCAGGTTCATTTCAAAGCACTCGCCGTTCAGCAGGCCATTGTAGCCGCGCTGAATGCCGATCATACGGAAGCCCTTGTGCAGGCCGGTGCGTACCACAGCGCGCACAGCAGCGTTCATGCCGGGAGCATCACCACCGCTTGTAAGCACGCCAATCGTTTTGATTTGCTTTTCCATACGAGAGATTCCCTCCAATTTACAGTTCAGTTCTTCATTTACCCTTTTGCCTGTACCCTCTTCTTCCAGAAACAGGCTGGTTGCTTTGCAATAGCTTTGATTCGCCTTTAATGATTATAGCACACCATCCAGACAAATTTCAATAGGGTTTTGAGACTTTATGCAAATCTATGCAGCACGATATAATAGCGTTATATCGTGTTATTTTTGAAGTTTATGCAACTCATCAAATTTAAAATCGCCCCATGCGGTGCCATTCGTGCACAAATATGTCATTTTGTTGCAACATTTTCTGCGCCCAGCAGCCGCTCCAGCTCTTTGAAGAAGAGCGGATGCCCGGAGGTGTAAAGCCGGCGCGGTGCTGCCAGCTTCTGCTTGGTATCCTCCAGATACAAAATCACCGGGATATCGCCATCGAAAATTTCCAGCAGGTTCACCACTTTATCGTACTGGGGGCAGCTGCGGGACGGCAGACGGATGAATACCCGCCGGGCAGCTGTTTTGACAGGGTCCGGGCGGCCTTTGTCCAAACGGGTCGGGTCGTAGCTGTCAATGGGCAGAATGCTGTCTGCCAGCAGCTTGGAAGCTTCATCCTCCCGCACAGAGAGCCGGCCGTCGATGACCACAACAGCGTTTTCCTGAATGGCATCCCGGAACCTGTCCAGCACCTTGGGGAACACGATCACCTCCATGGTGCCGGTCAGATCCTCCACGCTGGTAAAGGCCATCATGCTGTTGGATTTGGTCGTCATCATGCGGTTTTTGACCACAGCACACACAATGCGCACCTTCTCACCGTCCTGCACATGGGCATCCTCGCCGGTGAGGGCTTTGATGGTGTGGGAGCCGATGCGGGCAGACTTTTCCCGGTAAGCGTCCAGCGGGTGGCCGGACAGATACAGACCGCTGACCTCTTTTTCCTGCTGCAGCAGCTCGGCAGGAGTGTACTCTGCCAAGGGACGGATCTCGTAGACGTCCTCCTGCGGGCTTTGCTGCACTTCCCCGCTCATCACGGAGAACAGATCCAGCTGCCCTTCCAGATTGCGGCGGGAGTCGGTCTCGATGCTCTTGAGGATGCCCTCTACCGCCTCCACCATACTGTGGCGGTTGGAACCAAAGCAGTCAAAGGCACCGGCTTTGATCAGGCTTTCCACTGAGCGGCGGTTCAGCTCGCTGCCGTGCATCCGCTTGCAGAAATCGTAAAGGCTGGTATAGGGCTTTTCCCTGCGCTCAGTAACTGCGTTCTCGATAAGGTTACGGCCTACGTTTTTCACGGCGTTCAGGCCAAAACGGATCTGCCCATTATCATCGGCGGTAAAGCCGCCGTTGGAGATGTTCACATCCGGCGGCAGAACTTTGATGCCCAAACGGGCACACTCGCCGGAATACTCAATGACCTTATCCGTATTATCCAGCACACTGGTGAGCAATGCTGCCATGAACTGGCTGGGGTAATGGCACTTGAGGTAAGCAGTCTGGAAAGCCACATAAGCATAGCAGGCCGCATGGCTCTTATTGAAAGCGTAAGACGCAAAGCTGGACATCTCGTCGTAGATCTGGTTTGCCACCTGCTCCGGGATGCCGTTGGCAACGCAGCCCGGGCATTCGTGGCCGGGCTCGGTGCAGCCGTGCACAAAGTGCTCCCGCTCTGCCTCCATGACGGCGTGCTTCTTTTTGCTCATGGCGCGGCGGACGTTATCTGCCTGCCCGAAGGAGAAGCCTGCCAGCTCCCGGAAGATCTGCATGACCTGCTCCTGATAGACGATGCAGCCGTTGGTCACATCCAGAATGTGCGCCAGCTGCGGGGTCTTGTAGCTGATCTTGTCCGGCTCGTGCCGGTTGCGCAGATAGGTGGGAATGGAGTCCATGGGGCCCGGGCGGTACAGACTGATCAGAGCGATAACATCTTCAAGGTTCTGGGGCTGCAAACCCACAAGCACCTGCTTCATGCCGGAGGATTCCAGCTGGAACACGCCCTCGGTATCGCCCTGACCCAGCATTTTATAGGTATCCGGGTCGTCATAATCCAGCTTTTGGATGGAGAACTCCGGGTGCTGCTTTTGCACCGCCACCTCTGCGTCCCGGATGACGGTCAAAGTGCGCAGACCCAGAAAGTCCATCTTCAAAAGACCCAGTTCCTCGATCTCGGTCATGTTGAACTGGGTCACCGGCAGGCCATCGTTGGTGGCAAGCGGCAGATAATAATCGGTCGGCTCCGGCGTGATGACCACGCCCGCCGCGTGGGTGGAGGCGTGCCGGGGCATACCCTCCACCTTTAAAGCGGTATCGATGAGCTCGGTCACCTGCGGATCGGTATCGTAGAGCTTTTTCAGCTCGCTGGAAACTTCCAACGCCCGTTTCAGGGTCATCTTCAGTTCCATGGGCACAAGCTTTGCCACCACGTCCACCTGCTGGTACGGGATGCCCATCACGCGGCCAACGTCACGGATGGCATTGCGGGCGGCCATAGTACCAAAGGTGACGATCTGCGCCACATGGTCCGCACCGTATTTGCGGTTGACGTAGTCGATGACCTCCTGCCGACGTTCGTAGCAGAAGTCCACATCGAAATCCGGCATGCTGACGCGCTCGGGGTTCAAAAAGCGCTCGAAGATCAGGTTATAGCGGATGGGGTCGATATCCGTGATGCCCACGCAGTAGGCAGCAATACTACCCGCGCCGGAGCCGCGTCCCGGTCCCACCGGGATGCCCTGACTTTTTGCAAAATTGATGTAGTCCCACACGATGAGGTAATAGTTGGTATACCCCATGGTTTTGACCACGCCGATCTCATATTTCAGGCGGTCGATGTTGGCCTGCGGCACATCCGGGCCGTAGCGGCGTTCCAAGCCGTCCCAGCAGAGCTTTTCAAAGTAGGCCTGATTATCCATGCCGTCCGGGGCTTTGTAGTAAGGGATCTTGGTATGGCCGAACTCAAAGTCAAAATTGCACTGCTCGGCGATTTTTGCCGTATTGGCGCAGGCCTCCGGCACCATAGAGAACAGTTCGTACATCTCGTCGGTAGTTTTGACGTAGAATTCATCGGTCTGGAACTCCATGCGGTCGGCATCCTGAATGGTCTTGCCGGTCTGGATGCACAGCAGGATGCTCTGCATCTTGGCGTCCTCTTTGCGCAGATAGTGGGCGTCGTTGGTGGCTGCCATGGGGATGCCCGTCTCCCGGGAAAGCTTGATCAGCTGCGGCAGAACGGTGGTATCCTCTTTCAGGCCGTGATCCTGCAATTCGATGTAGTAATTCTCTGCACCGAACAGGTCCCGGTACCACAGCGCTGTTGCCTTTGCGCGCTCGTAGTCCCCTGCCAGAATGGCCTGCGGGATCTCACCCGCCAGACAGGCCGAAAGGCAGATCAGTCCCTCGTGGTATTGCTCCAAAAGCTGCTTATCCACGCGAGGCTTGGAGTAAAAGCCCTCCACAAAACCTGCCGAGACCATTTTGATCAGGTTCTTGTAGCCGGTCTCGTTTTTGCACAGTAAAATCAGGTGGTTGTTGCCGTCGATTTTATTTACCTTATCAAAGCGGGTGCGGGTGGCAACATAGACTTCGCACCCGATGATGGGCTTGATACCCGCCTTTTTAGCGGCTTTATAAAACTGCACACAGCCGTACATCACGCCGTGGTCGGTGCAGGCAATGGCGGTCTGACCGCACTCCTTCACCCGCTCCATCAGCTGGTCGATGCGGCAGGCACCGTCCAGTAGGCTGTATTCGGTATGGATATGCAGGTGGGCAAAGGGACGGGTATTTGCGGTAGGTTCATTCATTGTACTGTCTCCTGTCCCTCCTGCTGACGATGGCGCAGATTTTCTGCCAGTGCCTCCAGCTTTTTCATCCGGTGTGATAAGCCGGATTTGCTCACCGCCGGGTCAAAGCAGCCGCACAGTGCGGTAAGCGAAAGATCCGGGTATTGCAGACGCTTGGCGGCTGCCTGCTGCAATACTTCCGGCAAAGTTTCCAGTGCGTGCTGCTCCTGCAAATAGCGGATAGCCTTCAACGTCTGGGCGTTTGCCCGCGCTGTTTTGCCAAGGTTTGCGGTATCGCAGTTTGTCTGCCGGTTGGTCTGGTTACGCACCTGCTTGAACGCCTTGAGCACACTGATCTGGGTCGCGGCATCCGCAGCGCCCATAAAGCGGAGCAGCCGCTCCACGTTGGCACCGGTCTTGACGTAGATCAGGTTCACGCCGTTGCGGCGGGTGCGATGGGGCGCAAACTCGTGCTCGGCCAGCAGCGCTTCAAAATCCCGGGCGAGGTTCGTCCGGGAGGTGAGAAATTCCAGATTATATTCCTTTTGCGGGTCGGTGACCGTACCGCTGCACAGAAACGCCATGGCGATATAGGCGCTGACGCAAGTCTGGCAGCGGATAAGCCCGGGGTCGATCTGCAAGCTGGTCTCCCTGCCGGTGGTGCCGAACAGCTCGTGCAGACGGGCTACCTGCTCCGCATCGCGGATATTGAACTCGTACAGCACACCGCTGGCGCGGGGCTTTTCCAATATCTCGCCCCGGATGCCGCAGCGCGCAAACAGCTGCTGTGCCAGCTGCACCGTATGGGGCTGCTCAGTTTGCAGCACAAGGCCGCGGGCATCAAAGTATTTGGCAAAGCAGGCAATGCCATAGGCAGCTGCACGCACACAGCATTCCTTGGTGGGGCTGCGCTGCGCGATCTCCTCCCGCGCACTGGATGCAAAACTCATAGTATTTCCTCTGTTTTCAGCGCACGGCGTCCCGGTGCTGCACCCCGGGCTCGTAGCCCAGAGAGGTGCAGTATTCCGCAAGCTTGCGTGCGAATGTGATGGAGCGATGCTTGCCGCCCGTGCAGCCCACCGCAATGGTCAGCTGGCTTTTGCCTTCCTTGACATAGAGCGGCAGGGCGTACTGTAAAAAGTTCTCGTACCGGTGCAGCAGTTCCTGTGCTTCGGGGTGGCCCATGACAAAATCCACCACCTCCTGATCCAGCCCAGTCTTATGCTTCAGTTCCGGCACATAGAAGGGGTTGGGCAGGCAGCGTACATCCAGCACAAGGTCGGCCTCCGGCGGCAGACCAAACTTGAACCCGAAGGACATGATGGTGAGCCGCATGGCATTTTTTGCCCCGCCGTTTTTCATAAACAGATCGCAGATGCGCTCTTTATTCTGGGAGGTGGAGAGCAGACCGGTGTTGATGGTATAGTTTGCACGGTCTTTCAAGGGTTGTAAGATCTGCCGCTCCTTCAAAAAGGCATCTCGGGTAGAGATGCCCTCTGCAATGCTGATGGGGTGGCGGCGGCGGGTCTCGCTGTAACGGCGCATCAGCACATCGTCCGGTGCATCCAGAAACAGGATCTTATAGGGTGTTTTCTGCTCGTCCAGCTGCTGCAAGGCAGTCTCGATTTGTTCCCTGTTGCGGCAGCCGCGCACATCCATGGAAAGCGCTACCCGCTCCAACTGGTTGTCGCCCGCCTTGGAAAACGCCGTAATGCTGGGCAGCAGCCCCTCAAAGTTGACTACCGCAAATTTGACGAAACTGCTTTTGTCTGGACCATTCATCCATATTATATCAAGCAATACAATAACCGCTGGTTCTTGATCGGCTTCAACCCTGAATTTAATGACCTTTCTACAATTCCTCTCGACCGCATTGATGACTTGGAGCCAGTATATTTCCGTTCTTGTCGTAAATATCGCCTCTCTTTGCCGGCAGTACCTGACTCTCATATTTCTGCTGCGCCTGGCTTAACACCTGTTTTTTGTATTTGCTTCCGCTGGTAGCATTAATATAAGTAATTCTCAGTACTAATATTACCAGAAGCAATAACACAAGCCCAAACAATATCAGCAGCTTTTCTTTCATGTTTTGATTTATTTTTCTCTGTGGTCTTCTTCGACTCTTTCTTCCCGTATTGCTCAATTAATCACCTACTTTGAATCTGGTATATCCTGATACTGTCTTACATAGCTGTTACCCGATGTAGAATAGGTTACTGTCTGATCATCTGACGGATATTTCATTCCCAGTCGTCCTAATGCAGTCTGCTTAATCTGGTTCAGATCTATATTAGATGTTACCTGGCTGTAATATGCGTCATTGTCTTCCTTTAAAGCTGCCAGTTCTTCCTCAAGGGATGCAACTGTATTCATTTTGGCCGTAATTTCTGACTTATACTGAAGATACTTTACAGAACAGAATAATATCGCTGTACACACAACAACGAGAAACGCGACAAATCCCCAGTTCATTGCTGTGGCCTTCTGTCTGTTTCTCTGTGCTGATCTGCTCAACTCATGTTTCTGTCTCTGTACTGGTACCGGCTCTGCCTGTACTCTGCGGTTTCGATTAGTCTGCTGTCTTCCGGGATGCTGTCTCTGTGGCTGTCTCGTCCTGTCCGGAACTTCTGCAAGGCGTCTGACCGTATTTCCTTCAACGTACATTCCTCTGTTTGCTCTGGCATTGGTTCTGCTTCTTCTTGCTGTTTCAGTCCTGGTCGTCTTCGCCATTTCATGCCTCACTATTAATTACAATACTCTCTCAAAAATTCTAAGCTTTGCGCTCTTACACGACCCGGATCGCCGACGAGTATGATGTTGTCGACAAGCATTTCCGGCTTTATGTGAAGGTGGAAAACCGACCCGTCAGGGTTGATTATAAGTTCTGATGCTGGAATCACTCTTTCCATAGTATTTATTCTTTTTTTAGTTATTGCGTAAAGTTACAAACATCCGTCCAATCGGCGAAACTTTATTTCACAATAATCGTTAATTATTTTGTCTTATAAGCAGCGTGCGGAACACCTGCATGGCCGTGCGCTTCAAATTGGCATATGCCACATCGGGCTTCATCGCCTCTTCGAGCGGCATAGGGCCGGAAACCGTTGGATAAACCGACAGGAATCCGTATTCGTTGAGGCTGTCGCTGTCTGACACGCTTCCCACGAATGCAATCGTCGGAATGCCATTCCACGCAGCCTCCCCACACACTCCGTAGGGAGCTTTGCCCAACAGCGTGAGCGAATCCATCGCCCCCTCTCCGGTAACCACAATGTCGGCATCGGCGATGCGTGCTTCAAAATTTATAGCCTTCAGCATCGCGTAGATGCCCGGTGTCAGACTGGCGTCGAGCATAGCCCACAACGCACCGCCAATTCCGCCGGCTGCGCCCGCATAACTCTGGTTTTGCATCGACTTGCCATATTTT
>OQVR01000566.1_pt1 | contig 16511 bp, 17 predicted proteins | sample 1691521 | NCBI WGS metagenome assembly OQVR01 (sample SAMN03418256, study PRJEB22391) | human gut metagenome | biome: human-gut; feature: organic feature; material: feces | host: Homo sapiens | place: Tanzania | collected 2013-01
GATTACAAGGTCTGGTGTTGCAATGGTAAGGCTCAGTTTATTTGGGTATGTATGAGAAGAATGGTTCTTTTAAACAGGATTTTGAGACTTATAAGAATATCGAGATCGATATGATTATCAAGCAGTTAGAAGAATATGCTAATGCTATGACAAATGCTACTGCATTTACCGTAATAAATAGTGAGTTTAAGTATTTCGACCAGATTGCTGCTAAGTTAGGAGTAAATCTGGTTGGTAACAATAATACTTATACTAGAAATAAGTCTTATTTTGATAACTCTGGTCAGAATAGTCAGATAGCAGCTCCTCCAATGCGAGTTCCATCTCCAGGAGATCTTAGTTCTCTGATTGGTTAATGTAATTCATTAGATTTGAATAATGGGTATTTTAATTAATACCCATTATTTTTTTATTAAAATTATGCTTAAAAAATTAACTGAATTTAATAAAGTTCTTTGTACATTTGATAGTCTTTATGATTATGATGATGCTGTAATAAGATTTGTATTGGAAAATTATAAAGATTCTTTTTTTATTAAAGAAGAAGCTTATAAATATACCAACTTCTATAGACACTATTTATTAGTAAATAGAAAAGATTCTAATCCATTATCAATAATTATTAAAGATGAATTTAAGAATCAAATAAGTAATCTTGAAAAAGAGATTTATGATAATCATTTAGATAAAATTCTAAAGATTATCAAACCAAGTAATTTATTTGAATTGATTCAAATGTTGAAAGAAATGTCTGGGTATTCTATAACAGTAGAATGTAAATCAGAATTGGAATTTAAAATTATTAATTCTAATAAAGAATTTTCAGGGGGAACTATAATTGGATGCGAGAAAAATACGAATCCTTATTTTGTGTTTGTATTTAGGGATTATCATAATTTATTTAACCGAGATAGTTTTAAAGGTAAGACTATTTATTTTTGGGATACTTCACAAAATTATGAAATCTTTGAAGATGACCAAAAACTTCTTAATACAAATATAATTTCATTAATGGGATTAAATATTGTTAAAATGATTTCTCCATATGCTAATTTAGTTACTCCAGAAAATTGATATTTTGAAAGTGAGGAAATACCGTTATGATGAAGATGACAACTAATGTCGTTAATGAAAAACAATTAAGGGAGGCTCAATTAAGAGCATTAGAATTATTCGCTAATGCTGTTTCTTGTACCTATGGTCCAATGGGAGGATATACAGTTTATAGTAAGCAAGATCCTTCTAACAAGTTAAAGGGTATTGTTTCTTATTATACTAAAGATGGTTTTACTGTATTAAAGAATGTGGATACAGACAAGCCTATTGAGTGTCTGTTGAAAGATGATATCCGTACTATTTGTACTCAAGTTATTAAGACCATTGGTGATGGTACTACATCTGCAACAATGTTGTCTTATTATATCTTTAAAGAAATGCTTGAAACTCAGCAGCAATATAAGATTTCTAAGCGTTTAATGATTAACGCATTTAAGAAAATCATTAAAGAAGGAATCGACTTTATTGAATCCAATAAGAGAGATTGTACTCTTGATGATATTTATAATATTGCATATACTTCTCTTAATGGAAATGAAGAGATGGCTAAAACAATCCATGATATCTATAAAGATTCAGGTATGAATGTATTTATTGATGTAACTCAGTCTAATACAAAGGATACTGTTGTCAAGTCTTATAAGTCTATGGTGTATGATGCAGGTTTTATTGATTCTTGTTTTATCAATAATGAGAAAGATAATACTTGCGAATTATCTAATTGCCATGTATATGTATTTGAATCTCCAATTGATACTCCAGATATGATTATGGATCTCAAGATGATTTTTGAGAAAGAAGTATCTGAGCCTATTGCTGATTATAATAGAAAGATGAAATTGGGGCAAGAGATTGATTTCTCTTTACATCCAGTGGTAGTAATCTGTCCTAAGATTTCTAGAGATGCAAATAGTTATATTGATCAATTAGTAAATAGCTTTACTAATATGACTATTGAGCAAAAGCCTAGATTCTGCATTGTTGCTAATATTGATAATGATAATGGTTATCTTCTTGATATTATGAAACTCACAGGGGCTAAGTTTATCAAGAAATATATTGATAAGGAATCTTGGGAAAATGATAAGAATGAAGGATTAGCAGTTACTGAAGATAATCTGCTTACTTTTGCTGGTGAGGCTGAAAAGGTAGTTGTTGATTCTATTTCTACTAAGATTATCAATCCAAAGAATATGTACGATGAGAATGGTGAATATACCGAATTTTATAATAATTATATTTATCAATTAGAAGATCTTCTCAAAAAGTATGAAGAAACTCGTGAAGAGCTTGTTAAGATTGGTAATCTAAAGCGTAGAATTAATATTATCAAAGCAAATATGGTAGATTTATTTGTTGGTGGTATTGGAACTACAGATAGAATGGCTCTGTCTGATGCTGTAGAAGATGCTGTTCTCAATTGCCGTTCTGCTGCTGTAGATGGTGTAGGTTATGGTGGTAACTATGAGGGCTTAAGAGCATTCAATGAGATTCTTAAGGGATATAATAAGAATCTTGATGAGGCTAGAGCTAAGTGGGCAAATAGCGAAGTTCCTGAAGAGTTAGAAGCTTTAAATAAAGTATTTGTTGATTTTGCAGTAGCAAATCTTATTGCTGGAGCTTATATAACTTTAGTTACTAAGATTTATATTCCTTATTGTGATGATAATGCAGATAAAGCTTCTTCTATTGTAGTAGCTTCTATAGCAAATTCTGATAAAGAAAAGAGAACCCCATTCAATATCTTAACTGAAGATTTTGATGGAAAGGTATTATCTTCTATTAAGACTGAACCAGCAATCCTTGATTCTATTTCTAGAATTATTACAATGCTCTTTAATACTAATCAGTTCTTGGTTCCAGATCCTCGTTTTAATATTTATGAGATGAGTGAAGAAAATGAAGTAATTCATAATATCTCTAAAGAAGAAGCTCAAAAGATTGAGGAAGAAGAATCTGAGACGGTAGCTGCTGTACCAGTAGAACAGTATTTGAAAAGTTAAGAATGAATTAACATTATAATAGGTTCCATTGTTTTACTACTCTTTTATTCCCAGTAGGTGTAATGCCTACTGGGAAGTTTTAATTTTTAATCATAAGAGGTTATTAATATGAATATGACATTTGACCAATATATTACAAATCCAAATGGGCAAGCTAGAGGTATGATGGTTGCTCAAAGAGAATTAGCAAAACAAGTATATACTGATAAGTATAATAAGATGATGCTAAGAGTTGCTGGGATGATTCCATATGAATTATTCAAAAATTCTGATGAATCAAAATATTATATATTCTTTAAAATGCCATCTGAGGGTACTAAAGATTTGTATTATGATACAGTAATTGAATTTAGTACAAAAGATGATGTTAATAAAAAGATAAATAAGATAGATAGTTATTTTGTAAGATTCTTTTCTAATGATCCAAATTTTACTTTTACATATGCTTATGTATTTAATAAGCAAGATTTGATTATCAAAGAATTAAAAAATAAATTAAGTCCAGAATCTTTAAAAACAAGACCTGGAGTTACTAATCCAAATAAAAATGTTGGATATGTAAAAGTATTATACTTTGCTTATATTTATATGAAAGACCATGGTTTATTTAATAAACTCAATTGGTGTAATGCTAATACTAGTAAGAATGTTCTTAATCAAAGATTTGCTTCAATAATGAATTCGGATCATAAATTAAGACAAGTTCAAGATATTAAAACTATCAATAAAGAAAACAAGAACAAGAAATCTAATATTAATACTAAGAAACCAGATTATCAAATTTCTCAACAGGCTAAAGCAATTAGAACTAGTAATGTTCATAATAGAACAGTATCTATTGTTGATATAGAAAGACATAGAAAAAATCATTCTGTGAAATCTGTTAAAACTGTTAAGAAAATAAGATAATATCAATATACTATATATTTGAAGAGGGTAAATATGTAATACAAAGGAGATAGTAATTATGAAGTATGAATCAGAAAACGAATTACATTATGATGGAGATGAGGATTTTAAATTCAAAGATAAACGATTTTATATGAGTAGAATTAAACTCGATCGTTCTCTTTATCCAGAAGGAAAGAAAATTCCAGTAATTCAATTTGTAAATACACAAATTTACAAAAATGGACCAGAAATTACTCAGCATAGAGTTGTTGATTATATGAAGAATAATCAACAACAAACACAAATGGATATGTACCAACCACCTATAGATGATTGGAAACCAACATCCCCAGAGGATATAATTTTCAATCATACTAGAGGTGCTATTATTGCACCAGTGCATAAATTTTTTGGTATGCCAGATGATGATCAGGCAAATAATATGATAGACTTTTTCTATGTAACAGCAAAGAGGTGTTATAATAGCGAAACCAAAGTAAAGGATGGTAAAGTTAATATTGGCTTTAGAGAACATTGTACTCAATATCTGAATTATTTTGAAAAGTATTATGATAAAGAGTTACAATTATTAGGATTATATGCTAAACTTAAGTTTCTTATAGATTGCAATCCTAATTATTCTTTAAATGCATTTGAGCATGATTTATGGAAATTATTTATTAATCCAAATGGTTCATATACTGCACAGATACTGAATTTCTATTTGGATAAAATGAATAATGAACAATACAATTTGGAGCTTAATTATAAGAATAATAAATCTCCTGTATTGGAATATTCAGATTTTCATGCTAAGATTATGCTTAAGATTTCAGTAATGCAAAATATGATTATTCCATTGCTTACTCATTTTATTCATAAGAAGAAGATTGGTCAACAACAAATCAAATCTATATTATTAGAAGTCTTTGATATGTTATTCCAAGCAGTTAATCTTGTTTATGGAGTAAATCTTGATTCAAAGATATTTGAGACTACTTCTTCTAATGTAACTAAAAATATCTCTAATAATATTATATTGTGGGATATGCAAACTATTCGTGGTAGAAATTCAACTACTCATTCTATGGAAACAGTTGAAAATATTATTATGCAGATTATTCCTAAATATACTTATAATAAGAATATCATTCATTTTAATTATAATGCTATTAATAGAGATATTAAGTTTAGAGTTACAGAAGTTCCTTATGAATATAATTTCGTTGTATTAAATTCTTCTAGTAGAGATGACGATAACAATTCCGAATGTGATAAGTTTGAAGCTCATGCAGCTAAGTTGAATGAATCCATATTATTAAATATACTCAATAATTGTTCTTCTACAATGAAGAGAATTGAACAGAAATATGGACCATTTGATGAGAATGAAATTTTATTCTATTACAATGAACTTTGTAAAGATGGCGAATTTACTGCTAATTCTTTACAAAAGAGATTGATTAATCATCTATTTGCTAAAGAGTTTAATGATCCACAGTCTGTTAAGATAGTAAATATACGAGAGTATATAATATTAATCATAGCAGCTAAGAGGTTATTGTCTTCTTATAATTTATTTCTTCTTCCATATATGATAGGAGGAAGAGTAAATCGAGTTGTTTCTAAGAAGACTATTAATAAAAAAGAACTACAGAAATTAGAAACATCTAAATACTATCCACTAGTTCAACAGAAATATATGAATAGAAAAATTGATGGAGATCAAGTATCTCTATTAATTGCTCAAATACTCTCTTCTGAATTCCAAAATATTGATTATTATCATCCAGAACATAATGGAGTAATAATCAATAATATTTCTGATATAATCCTAGAGGAAACTCTTAGATATATTCTATTAATTTAAAGATTATGAAAAATACAAATAATTTTCAAGAAATGTTAAGGGAACAGCTTCATTTGCTGTTCCCTGATTTTAAAGAATCTTCTAATAAAAAAGAAGTTATGATAAACTGTCCTATGTGTCTTGAAGAAGGAAGAAAGGATAGTAATTATCATATGTATATTTCTCTTGGCTATGATAATAAACCTCCTATGTATAATTGTTTTAAAAACTCAAATCATAGAGGTGTTTTAACCAAATCATTTTTAGAGAGATATACACAATATTCTCAGTATCTGAATACTGATTTATTGTCTGAATTAACTAAACACAATTCTAAAATGTCAGATTTAGGCAGATACCGAGCAAATAAGTTAGGTAATTATAATTTTGAGACTAATTTATCAAAAAATGATAAATTATCATTATTAAAATTATCTTATATTAATAAAAGATTGGGGGTTAATTTAACACTAGAAGATATACAGAGAATGAAGATAATTTTAAATATTAATGAATTCGTATCTTCTAATAATATCAAATCTATAACAAGAAGTCAATATACGATGAATTTATTAAATGAATATTTTCTTGGATTTTTAACCAATAATAACTCAACAATAATAATGAGAAATCTTGTTAAAGATAGAGATAAGTTACCAGAAATAGTTCATGATAGATATATAAAATATTCTATCATAAATAATAATCAATTTACAGGATATTATGTGATCCCGACTCAATGTGATATATACAAACAAATAAATATACATATTGCTGAGGGACCATTTGATATATTATCAATATTCTGTAATTTGAGAAATATGAATGCCATTCAAAATATTTATGCTTCGATAGGTGGTAATTCATATCTAAGTTTGATTAAATATTTTCTTATAGAATGTGGAATTATCAATCCCATATTTCATATCTATATTGATAATGATATACCAAGAAGTTTTATTGATAAAATTTCTAATTCATTAAAACCTTTAGGTATACGAGTCTTTATTCATTTTAATTCATTTAAAAATGAAAAAGACTTTGGGGTTGATAAAAATCATATTACAGAAGTTTATTATGAGTTATAATAGGGAGGATATAATTTCTCTCTATTTTTGTTTTTATGAAAGGAGATATATTTTTAAAAATGAATGATCAACTTATTCCAGTTATTGACTCTGACACCTCAGAATCGATTACATATTTATTAACCAAAGAAGCAAATGAAATATTTAATTTTAGATTTGATATAGATAGTGATATATCTATGAATATCAAATCTACGATGAATAAATCAATTATTTATTATAACAAGAAGGATAATCATTTCGAATATGATCAATTATTAAATTTATCATTTAAAAATTTTGATGAAGAATCTGGTATATTTATACCTCTTTACGTTATTATTCTTATCGATCATAAAAGTAAGAATAATAATAAATTTATAATGATTCTTTCTCGTAAGAATTTAAGAGATCAATTTGAATTATATAATGATTTTGAAAAATATTATTCAAGATTTAAATCTTTATTTGATTTCTTAGATAGTGATATAGGTCTATCTATATATTATAATTATAATGATGAAAATAATAATAAAATAGCTCATCTTTCAGTACTATCAGACGAAGATTATGAATTATATAATTTACTTATCACAGCCTTATCAAAGATGGTTTTAGAACTAGATAATTCTGATCATAAATTATTCAAATATCAGGAAGACTTTAGTTGGACCGATTTACTAAGTGATTACATTTTAAGTATAGAAGAAAAATAAATTATTGCCCAATACCCATTATGGGTATTGGGTATATCTTTCACATCATGATAATAATATTTTTTTATAAAGGAGGTAATATTTAATGGGTTCTTTTATAAATACTAATTATAGTAAAACTGTAGATAATCTGGTCAAAGGATCACAGGAAAGATTAAATAATCCATATTATCTTTTTTCTAGTAAGAAACCTACTAATGTAACTTATTGGAATATTAATACCAAAAAGACTACATTAGATATGGGAACAAAACAAACATATGATCATATTGGTGAGAATTCATCTTTAAGATTTAATAAAATAAATTCATTTCAATTATATGGAATAAATAGAATTGAAATAGATATGAATTTGGGTGAATATGGTGTAGAATCTCCAGTAGAAGGAGAAGCACTTATTCTTCCAAATACTATTATACCATCAGTAGATGATATGTTTACTATAGATTATCTTAGTGATAGACCTATAATTTTTAGAGTCAATAAAGTATCTATAGATACATTAGAGAATGGTTCTAATTTTTATCGTATACAATATTATTTAGATAGAACAGATGAGACTGCATTAGATTATCTAAATTCAAAACAACTTGTAGATGAATATAATTATAAGCCTGGAAATGTTGGAAGCAATTTCGTTGCTCTTATATATAAAACTGATTCTGATCTTATAGATACTATACAATCTGAGATTAATACTCTTAAGAAATATTTTCAAAATTTATTTTTTAAGAATAATATCCAAACATTTGTTTATGATTATAATTGTATGCGTATATATGATCCATATCTTATAGAATTTCTAATTAGAAATAATATATATGATGATGAAGAGAATTATATGTATATTTCTCAAGCTATTCATACTTCTGATACTTTTTCTATAGAGTATGATAATTCTATATTTAAATATATAGAAAATAATAATCATGAATTCAAGAATAATTCATGTTATCCTATATTAGTTCATGATCCAAATAGTTTATTAGTTGATAGATTAGAGGACTATTATGAATTAAGTATTAATCTGATTAATAAAGATATATGTGATCCAATAAATTGGTTAAATATGGATTTGTTTGATCGCATTACAGAGAATAATCCATATAATACAGAAGATCCATCAGAACCAGTATATAGAAATATAATTATCAATTCTTTAAATAAAACTAATTATAAGATATCTCAACAAGAAATAGATTCATTACATGATATTCGATTCCATTATTGTAAAGATCTATTCTATGAGTTACCAATACTTATTTTTAGTTTAAATAATTATATTAATTCTTTGCAGATTAATAATACTGGTAATTCCCATTCTTCTAATCAATTAGCAGTAGATATGCAAGATGATAGTACCAATAATAGTTTCTGTTGTAAATGTAATGACAGATCTATTGAAAGTCCTGATACAGATGACTCGTTTATGACTGGTAAATAAACTACATTGATTTTATTTATGAAAACATTTAGATAATGATTTTAAGGAGGTGGATATATGACTAGTGAGATTGAAAATCTACTAGTAGAGGATATGCAGATTGAAGACAATCTGGATTTAATGATCCCAGAAGCAGTTCAAGAAGCTATTGATACTCTATTAGTATATGATTCAGAAACTAATTCATATGATCCTGATAGTGGACTTCTTTTTCCACCTGAGATTAAAGATTATAATAAATATTATGATGAAGGAGATTAGAAGATTATGGAATTAGATCAAATGTATCTGGATAGTCTTAAAGAAGGTAAATTTGACAAAGATATGTTAAGCGATCCTGCTATGGTTATCGTTGATCAAGATATCGAATCTGGTTGGGAAGCTGAAGAAGAACTTCTAAATGGTGAATCTTTGGCCGATTCCGAAATGATTGATTTGATCGCTGGTGATAATGAATTAGAGGATATGATGGAAGATTTACCCGAAGATTAATTTTCGAAAGTGAGGAGAAATTATAATGAAAAAGAAAGTTGACGTATTTTGTGCTAAGGCATTTACTATTGGAGCTGCTAATTTTGCTGGTCGTTGTTTAGGAATTGTACTCGATGTTGAGACAATTCGTATTTGCCTTTTTAATAAGGCATTAGTTTGGGAATTAACCAATGATGGTAAGAGAATTGCATTAGATCTTTCCAATTATCGTAAGGATAATGGTGGAGTTGTAGAATCCGATACTACAACTGCAAATGATGAAACTAATCGTTCTACCAAGGTTACTAAGATTAGTTTCAAGGAGACTAAGACTCTGGATCAGGAAGTAAAGAAGGAAAATGTTGTTGCCGAGGTAGAGGCTAAGGCAGAGGTTGTTGAGGATAAGACTGCTCATAACAACAACCAACAACAGAACCAAAAGAATAATAACAAGTTCAAGAATTCTAAGGCATAGTAAAAAATAAATTGAAGTAGAGAGTTTATCTCTCTACTTTTATTTTTTAATTTAACAAGATGAAAAGAGGAATGAGTATGATTACTAAAAAAACATGGAAAGAGTTTAAAGATTCAGGACTGCTATGGTGGATAAATATGATACTCCATACGTTTGGATGGGCAATAGTTTTTTCTGTTGAAAAAGATGGGTCAATAAAAGATATTTATCCTGCTAGAGTTAAATTTAGAGGATTTGACGAAAAGTCAAATACAAAAGGATATATAAATGTGAGTAGATATATTAAGGATAATTCAAATGAATTATTTAAAGAAAGTAAAGAGAACTAAAAATAATTTAGTTATTTTTTAATTAAACTTTTTAAGGAGTGTGAATATTTAAATGAGTCAAATAGATAATATTGTTGGATGTATTCTTTGCGAAGAAACCAATACCAACGTAGAATTTAAGATTAAAGATGAAAATAAGAATGGGTTTATTATTGCAGAGGGCATTCTTCAACAAGGTGATGAAGTAAATCGTAACCGTAGATATTATCCAACAGATGAATTAGCTAAAGCAGTTAATAGTCCAAGACAACAGGAATTAATATCTACTGGTAATTTCAAGGGAGAAGCTGGACACCCAACAGATACTTCTTTAGGTCGTCAGGCTAAGATAGACCCTACATTAGAACAAGTTTGGTATACTAAATTATGGATGGACGGAAATTATGTAATGGGTCAATTTAGAGGAACTAATAATGAATTAGGAAGATCCTTTAATGCAGATCTAAAAGATGGACAGAGACCATCTTTCTCTTTGCGTGCTGTTGGTTCTCTTGTAAATGAGAATGGAAAGATGACTGTCAGAAATATGCAAATGATAACATATGATAGAGTTTATTTCCCATCTCACTCTAAGGCATATATGACAAAGATAGTCACTACAGAATCTGCTATTGGTCTTGCTGATACTTCTGTAAAGAAGTATGCTATCAATGAGGACAATTATTTCTACATCAAGACTTCTGAAATTAATAGCTTATCCGAATCTGGAAATGATGTTGCTGGATTGGAAGATTTGGTGTTGCCTTTAAGTCAACAGCAGATCAATTCTTTCTTAGTTTCAGAATCTGCTAATATTAAAACTGCATTAAATACTTTTGATTCTTTATATGAATCTATGGCATTAGCACCTGATTTAAATACTGTTACAATGAAAACTAGTATTGGAGATACAATCATGCTAGATCTCGAAACAGCTGTTAAAAAGGAGATTATTAATTCGATAGATTCATATTTTTAATAGTAAGGAGAATACGATATGGCGAAGGGAAAATTAATAGTTATAGAAGGACCTGATGGGGCAGGGAAAACTACTCTATGTAAAACTATTTCAGATAGATTAGTTACTTTTAATAACTCAAAATGTGTAATTTATTCTTTACCAAATAAGAAAAGTTTTGGATATAGAAAAATGAGGGAGATGCTAACTAAAGTTAATACTCCAACAGATGTATTGCAGTCAATTATGATTGTAAATATACAAGAGTTATTAACTAAGCAAATCAAGAAAGATCTTGAAGATAATACCTCTGTCATTTTAGATAGATGGTTAATCTCTACTATTATTTATAATACTCTCAATAATGGTAAATTAGTAGACGATATGTCTACTAAATCCGATACAAATAAAAAATTGATCTTAGACAAGATATCTTCAGATTATTGCCATATTCCAATTTATCCTGACTATATATTCTATCTAGATATTCCAAAAGAAGTAATTCTAAAACATGCTAATGTAAGAAATAGTAAAGAAATAAATGATCGTGCCGAAACTGTTACAAAAATTTATGATTTATATCAATCATTCTATAATGCTGCAACACATCATGAAAAGTTTGATTTTACTTATCTTATTCAAGAAGAAGATATCAAAGCAAATCATTATGTAATATCTCCAGATAAATCTATAGATATTAATAATGAATCTATGATGTATAAGAATATAGAAGATCAGATATATGAGATCTTAAAATTTAACATGTAAGAGACGGTATATAATGAAATTAAAATATTGCTATTGGTTAATTTATATGATCACTAAATTTATTTTTTTACTGTGTAAACACTTAAAAGAAAGATGGAATATCGATTATCAAACAATAAATAATTATTTAAAGTCGTTAATATATGCAATTTTCATTTCTTTAGTATTAGATTTTGTATATATTTATTATATCATATTTGATAATATGCCATTCAGTCAATTAAGAGTTGTATACTTTGATATTTTAACTATATTATGTGAAACTTTTATTCTAAGTATATTTATTTACATAAAAAGATATTTAGAATATGGCAGAACTATCAAAGAATTACAATATGCATTATCTAATATTAAATTTATCTTTACGAATTATATTTCTCTTTTAAGAAAGTATAATGAAATTCCTAGAAAAAATATCTCAAGTACTAATAGATATATAGAGTTTAAAATCCTGAATATTATTATATATCAAATATTTAAGTTCTATTTTAAAAATATTACATATTTAGAATCTGATTATATTTCTAAGTGTGTATCTGGATTCTCTAAACTATATAAAGATAAGAAATCTCCAGAATTCCAAGAGTTTTATACTATCATATTCTTTAATCCAATCAAAAAGGATCATCTATCTCATTACCAAACTTTAATTAAAAAATTAAAGCGTCAAATAAATATATTACTTAAATTAAATTCTTTATTTGTTGAAGATGATATGATTGAAGAACTAGTAGAAATTTCTTTGAATCAATGGTATGATGGTGCTATTAAATATAACATGTAAACAAAAAAAAATAAAGGATAGGGGTAAACCCTATCCTACTATTTTATTCTAAAAATTCGACTGGATTAATTTGTGGAACACTATCTACTCTAACTACTATATTTAAATATGTATTATCATTACTTAGACGAATTTCTGGTTTATTATATTTAAATACTGCAATAGTTAGCAATTTAGATAATGAGCTTAAAGTCCTATTGGATACAACAAAAACATTGTTACTGATTATATGAAACGTATACTCTTCATCCTTGTTATTTTTAGGTAATAAGAATTTAAAAGTAAGATCAAAATTGTTAATATTATTTCTAGGATCTTCTAAACACTTCCTTATAAATAGTTGAGTCCATCCTTCTAGAACCATTAGGAATTGATTCTTTACAGATATGGCTTGTTCATAATTAAAATGTGATCTATTTTTGAAATAATTCTCTTGAGTATAAAAGTCTAGTAATATCACCTCAGGAATATCGAATAGGCCAAATGTACAAAATAACATTGAAGAATTCTCTTTCATAAATCTCAATACATTTAAATTATTGGTATATTCTATATTCATTCTATATTCTTTATCTCTAGATAATCTAAGAACATCTATATTCTGATCACAATGAGATAACTCATGAATAAGAATAAAGATTATCATTCCCTTAACTTCTAAATCTGAAAAGCGATGAGAAATAGAATTATTATAAATCATTGGTAGATTTATTGATATTATGAATGAATGACTATATCCAGCTATTCCATTTTCTAATGATTGAACAACTAGATGCATTGCTCTTATATTTGTATTTACTTCTCCATTTAAGAAATTATATGCAAATTTTAAAAAAGAATGATAATAGCCATAACTTTCCATCTGATGTGTAATTGCATTAGAATTTGTTTTCTCTAAATAATTATTATTTGCTATCATTGTATTACCTCCTTAATCCTTCTATAATAATAGTATATTTATAAATTATATATTAATATATTTTCACATTTGGTTAATAGAAACATTGAAGGAGGTATTGAAATCAATGAATGAATTAAATCAAAATGTTGATCAAATTCATATGGTAGAAAATAATAATATAGTTAGATATTACCATAGATCTACCTCAAATAAATCATTCGTAGAAATGAGTAATTATCTCCAAGCTATTGGAGTAAAGAATAATAGATTTATGCTTACTTTATTGGATCCAGATTTGGCTAATGTAGATCCTCATGATCCAAATCTTCCATTTCATATTAAGAATAAAGTATTATGTGAGGTTTATAATAACTTTTGGTATTATCTTAGAGAGGTAGTAAGAATTCCAAATCCAGGTGAACCTTCTAGATTTATTCTTAATAGAGGTAATATGGCATTCTTATATTTAGCAACAATGAATTTCAATTGCTTATTAATGCAACCTCGTCAGACTGGCAAAACTATTGCTGCTGCGGCTTTCTATACTTACGTATATAATTTCAGAGCCCAGAATACACAGATATCTCTTTTGAACAAAGAGTTTAAAGATTCTAAAGAAAATCTTGCTCGTATAAGAAATATTAGAGATCTATTGCCACCTTACCTTAGATTTGATGCTGTATTTTCAGTTGTTAATGGTAAAAAGAAGAAAGTTCCCAATACAGCTATTGCTATGGAACATGCTGTAAACCATAACAAATTAAGAACTTATGCAAAAGCTAGAAATGAATTACTAGCTGCAAATCTATTACGTGGTCAAACATTCCCACTATTGTGGGCAGATGAGTTTGGTTTCATTCCATTTATGAAAACCATATATGGTAATATGATCCCAGCAATGAGAAAAGCAACAGAAATTGCTAGAAGAAATAATGCACCATATGGAATACTTTATACAACAACTCCTGGATTCTTAACAACAGAAGAGGGTAAATATGCTTATAATGTAATGAACTGTGCATCTAAATTTAATGAGGCATGGTATGATTTACAATATAACCAAGTTCAAGAAATTGTAGATGCTAATAAGTTATCTAATTTTATCCATATTCAATTTTCTTATCAAGAATTAGGATATTCAGAAGAATGGTTCTATAAAGCTTGTAAAGAAGCAGAATGGGATTGGCCTCTTATTAGAAGAGAGTATCTTCTTGAATGGTCTGATGAGGCTGAGAATTGTCCATTTACAAAAGATGAATTGGATATAGTCAAGAAGTTCTGTAAAGAACCTAAGAAGACTATTCTTATCTTTAACAAATATGAATTAAAGATATTTGAAGAAATACCATTGAAATCTAATCTTGTTCCTAAATATCCACCTATCATTGGTGTCGATCCATCTGGTGGTGTATCTAAAGATAGTTCTTGTATAACTATTATTGATTCTAAAACAACAAGAGTATTTGCTGAATTAAGATCTAATACTGCTTCACTTATTGATTTGGCTAGAGTTATAGAATATATAGTTTTGAATATGATGCCAAATGCTATTGTAAATATAGAGAGAAATGGTGGTTATGGTTTATCAGTTATTGGTAAATTAAAAGAAACTAAAGTTAAACGAAATCTATATTATGAAGTTAAAGAAAAAGTAGTTGAAGAAACTATTGAAGGAAATAAATTAGTAAGGTCTAAGAAGATAACTAAAGTATATGGTTTACAATCTACAAATGAAGTTCGTAATGAATTGATAGAGCTGTTAAAAGAAAGAATGAATTTGCATAAAGATAAATTTATATCTCCTACCATATATAATGAATTAAGAGGAATGGAAGTTAAGAAGAATGGTAAAGTTGAACATAGTGCTTTAGGACACGATGACCAAGTTTTCTCATATCTAATGGCTATTTATGTTTGGTATGATGGAAAGAACTTAAGAGAGAACTTTAATATAGAAAAAAGTTCCATTAGAACTGAAGCCGATATAGATGATATTCTAGAATTAGAGTCTGCTAATAAACAATCAGAATCTATGACTAAATATATAGCTGAAGTAAATCAAAGTTCTAACTCATTACAAAACGATATTGATAAACAATTAAATGATATTAAAAGAAGTCAAGGAGAAATGTTTAATGAATTTATCATTAAACAAAGAGTCCAAGAACAAGAACATTTAAAACAATTATTATATCAAAAGAATGTTAGAGAAGCATATGCTAGAAAGTATCAAATTTCATTAGATGCTGTATCTTTAGAAGATGGAACAGATTTTACAGATTCTAATCAATCTTTACCAAATTCACTATTTTTAGACTTTAATAAAGATATAGAAGAAATGGAACCTTATTCTGCATATAATCATCTAAATAATTATGATGGACTTATATATCAAGATCAAACTAATCATTATTCTAATTATGACGACAATGGACTACAGTAAAAATACTTTTTTAGGATATCCCATAATGGGATATCCTAATATATTTTTGTAAAAGTTAGATATTTCAGAAATATATTATAATAGTGAATAGGTAATATTTGTTTATGTATGAAAGGATGATTGTATTATGCCTAATTTTATTAACCTTACACCACACGACGTTAATATTTTCGATGACCATGATCAGGAGATCATGGCAATCCCAGCGTCTGGCACTATTGCCAGACGTTCACAGAGAGAAGAAATTCTCTTTGTGATTGATGGGATTCCTATTACCCATCAGGTGTTTGGAGAGGTTCAGGATCTTCCTGAGCCTCAGGAGGACACAATTTTCATTGTGTCCCGTCTGGTAGCCGTTGCACTACCAGATCGCAGGG
>OQVR01000567.1_pt1 | contig 16509 bp, 10 predicted proteins | sample 1691521 | NCBI WGS metagenome assembly OQVR01 (sample SAMN03418256, study PRJEB22391) | human gut metagenome | biome: human-gut; feature: organic feature; material: feces | host: Homo sapiens | place: Tanzania | collected 2013-01
GCAAGCTATCGCTAACCGTTCCGGCGTATGCGTTTGCCACCAGGGTAGTGGGCAGAAGCATTACCATTACTATTTTTTTCATCATATATCATCTTCGTTATGAGAGTTTATAATTCTAATCGTTCTACTAATTTGAGTCTTACCTGTCTTCTTATCAAAAGATAGACTTGGGGTTTTATCACAGATTTCTCAGAAAGCACGAACTGATACAGTTGTACGTTAACTGTTGCGAAAGGCCACGTTTACTGCGATACAGTTGTACGTTAACTGTATCAAATGACTGAAATAAATCCTAAAAAAGTCTTTTCTGTGTTGTTTGTTTTAGCTAAAATTGCAGAAATATACCCATTTTGACCACAAAATAAGAAATATTGACCATAATTTATTAATAAACATTAAAAAAGAGTTTGAAATTATTGCGAATTGAATAAATTGTACTACCTTTGCAGCGCTAAAGTTAACGTACAACTGTATCACAAAATCACGCTTTTTTCATTCCTTTTCTTCCATTTGTTTGGTTATTCAAGAAAAAAGCGATACCTTTGTAACTAAAATGACCTCAAAAACATATTTTTAAACAATAAACGATATGATGAAGATTGCAATCCTTAGCCGAATCAAGGAATTCGCAGTAAACGCACGTAAGAAATCAAAAGGTATTACATTAGGAGAGTTTACCAGAAGCTATGCGGATGAAAGACGCAAGGAAGGAGAGAAAATATATGAGGGAAGATGCGGCAGCGTACTGGGCATGCTGAAGCACCTGGAGACCTTCGGCGGAAGCAACATCCCGCTGAAAAAGGTGGATGTGGAAACCGTCAAGCAGTTTATCGACTATCTACGCTCTGCCCACGACCTGCATAAAAACATGAAAGCACCCGGAAAACTATCCGACAGCACCATCCATCTGAAGGTGAATATCCTGAAATCGGTATTGAGGGAAGCCGTGAGACAGGGATTGCTGGATCAGAACCCGTTCGACCGGCTGCCAAGCAGCTACAGAATCCATCCACACTATAAGGAAAAGGAAACACTGACCATGGAAGATCTCATCACGCTGAAACAGACACCCTGCAAGACTCCACAATTAAAGGAGGCGGTCTTGCTGAGCAGTCTTACAGGACTCAGGAAAAGCGATATCCTGAGTCTGAACCATGACGACATCATAGAGATAGAAGGTACACCTTATATATATAAGAAGATCAGAAAGACGCAGCGCTGGCACAAGGTTCCGCTCTCCGACCTCGCCTACCAGATACTGCAGCAGCTGGAGAAAGACTGCCAAGAGCCGGGAGACTACTTCTTCTCCCAGCTCTCATCCCACCATCTGAGCAAGCATCTGAAAGTATGGCTGGAGGACTGCCATATCACCTGCAAGCACTTCACCTTCCATTGCCTACGCCATACCTGCGCCTCGCTATTGCTGGCGCAGGGCACCGACCTATATACTATCTCCACACTGCTGGGTCATAGAAACATCAGTACCACGCAGCGCTATGCGCATATCTCAGAGAAAAGACTAGCCAGCGCTACTCATCTGCTGAGCCATGACCTTACGGCTGCCGTAGCCTGCTAAAAAGCTATGTAAATATTATTCTAAACGAATAAAAAACTTCTCAAACACCCGTAAAATGGGGGAAGAAGAGATTCTATTTTTTCCCTTAAGGTTTTTTATATTTTCCCTTAAGGAAAAAAAGATTTTTCCTTAAGGGTTTGAAAATATCTCCTTAAGGGATTTTTACAAAGCATTTTTCTTGTAAAGATAATATAACAACAGTAAGACGAATACTCATGCCCATAGGGATACTTCTATGGGTGCAGAGTAGTTACAAGATCATTTTTATAGGATAAAAAAGTATAATATCAAGCTAAAAGTTTGGACTTTCAAGATATTTACATTAACTTTGCAATCGGGTGTGGCAACTCAGCCTCACCCGATTTTTTTATAGATAAATATGAAGATACAACTGATTCGCATCATAGCGGCTGTCATCCTTTTGACTATCAGCTTTCCTCTGACAACAGAAGCCAGAAAAGTGAAGACTAAAGACGCCATCACAGACTCCGTGATGCAGCGTATCTTCTGTTATGCCCAAAAGATAGATACCACGGGAAGAGGAAGCAATTCGAGCTATGCCTACACCAAATTCCAGATGCGTACCAACAAGCGAAACGCCACCCTGGCTCTCGTTCCTACCATGTACGCCATCTCCTACGGTGCAGGCAGAAAGTTCATCAGCGAATTCTACAACCGCATCGAAGTGAATGAGAAGGGAGCACCTGTCATCCACCGACTGCTCAATCTCAGTACCATTCCACACCGCAAAAGTACGATGAGCGCCGCGCTCAACTACATGACGCCGAATGTGTATGGAGAAAACCTCTTCCAGGAGAACATCCTCTCCCCTTTCCATCGTTCCAACAGACGATACTACAAGTACTCCGTCACGCCGCTGCTCTATGGTATGGCTCAGGTTTACGCCTACCCACGCATCAAAAACACCCAGCTGGTAGAGACCAGGGCGATCGTCCGCATCCAAAACGGACAGATTCAGATGTGCGACTTCGAGGGAGAATACGATATGACCCGTTTCTACATCTCCGTGACGATGGGCAAGGAAGGCTACAAGACGCTCGGACCTGTCAAATGTGACATGCGTGCCAACTTCAGTTTCATGGGCAATAAGATTACCGGTAAATACACCACCCTATATGATTTGCCAAAAGTACTGGAAGATACCATCAAGAATAGCGCAGATACCGCCATGATGTCAAAAGTGCGACCTATCAAACTGAACACCGATGAGGAAATGATCTATCGCATCTATTACGACAGACAGGAAGAGCGGAAAAGGAAAGCCGCAGCACAGGGAGAGAAAAAGAAAGATTTCGCAAAAGATGTGCTCTGGGATATCGTGGGCGATAACCTGCTGAACAGAATTTCCAGCGACTTCGGTAAACGGCAACAGGGCTATTTCCGCATCGACCCACTGTTCAATCCATTATATATGGGTTATTCTGAATCCAAGGGTGTGGTGTATAAGTTCAAGATCAACGGACAGTATGCCTTCAATGACAACATCCAGCTTTCTGCCGGAATAAAAGGCGGTTACAGTTTCCGCCAGCATCGTTTCTACTACAGTATTCCTGTCAGATTCAACTACAATACCCGTCACGAGGGTTATCTGCAGCTGGAAATCGGTAACGGCAACCGCATCAACACCAACAAGTTGGCTCGCCAGGCATTGGGATATATGGATCCGAAAGACAGCATCGGCGGTTTCTCGCCTTCGGAGATACCACCACTCCTGATGGGAAAATCCACCTTTACGGAATTCAAGGATAACTACATGCGACTCACCAACCACTGGCGCCTCTCCCCACATTGGGCAATGGAACTGGGAATGGTAGCGCACAACCGTATCGCCATCCGTCCGGACTTCTACAAATCCATAGGCTATCCGGACAAATACAAGTCTGTGGCTCCAGCCATCGGAATAGAATGGAGACCTAAAGCAGAGAAAGGCATCGTGCTGAAGCTCGACTATGAGCAAGGTTTCAAAAACCTGCTGGGCAGCAACATCGACTACGGAAGAGCCGAGTTTGATGCCCAGACGATTCTCTATTCTTCCCGCAGGCAATCGTACTCGATGCGTTTCGGAACAGGTTTCTATACCCGAAGAGGAGCACACTGGGACTTCGTAGATTACACCAACTTCCACGACAACAACATTCCGGGAGGCTGGAACGATGAATGGTCAGGCGATTTCGAACTGCTGTCGTCTTACTGGTATAATGCCAGCAACTATTACCTGCGTGCCAACTTTACCTATGAATCTCCGATGATTCTTGCCGCCTGGCTTCCGCTGATAGGCAGATATGTAGAATCGGAAAGACTCTATACCAGCGGTCTGGTGGTAAAACACCTCTACCCTTATACAGAATGGGGCTATGGTGTAAGCACGCGTCTGATATCGCTCGGCTTCTTCGCAGCATTCAGACAGGGAAAGTTTGATGGCATAGGCTGCCGCTTCGGCTTCGAACTTTTCAGAAACTGGTAGAATCCGCTACGGAATATTCCCCTATAAATCAAGAAATAAAAAGAACAAGATATGAATTCACAACTCACCGTTTACAAGGCAAGTGCGGGATCGGGTAAGACCTTTACCCTTGCCCGCGAATACATGACCCTGGTGATAGACAATCCCCACGCCTATCGCACCATCCTGGCTGTAACCTTTACCAACAAGGCTACAGAAGAGATGAAACTGCGTATTCTCGGACAGCTCTATGGCATTGCCCACGAGCTGCCCGAATCAGATCAGTATCTGGTACAGATACATGCCGCACTCCCCCATCTTTCAGAAAAGCAGATCAGAAAGAATGCGGAAGAGGCATTGCGCCTGCTCATCCATAACTACAACTATTTCAGAGTAGAAACCATCGACACCTTCTTTCAGAGTGTCTTGCGAAATCTGGCACGAGAACTCGACCTCACAGCCAACCTGCGTATCGGGCTGAACGATTATCAGGTGGAACAGCAAGCTGTGGATGAACTGATAGAAAGTCTGGAAAGCACCGACAAACTGCTTTTCTGGATCATGGATTACATCAAGGAAAACATCGCAGACGACAAGAGCTGGAATGTGATCGGTCAGATCAAGTCGTTCGGTGAACACATTTTTCGTGATTACTACAAGGAGCACGCCGACGAGCTGTCAAAACGAATGGAAGAAGAAGGCTTCTTCGAAGCATTCAAAGACAAGATGAAGGATACCCGAAACCAGGCTAAAGAACAATTCGAAGAAATCGCAGCTTCCTTTTTCGATGCGCTGGAAGAGGAAGGATATTCGGCTGATGACCTCAACAACAAGACAAGGGGTATATGGAGCTACTTCAATAAATTGAGAAATGGAAAATACGGAGACGATGACGTCAAAAACATGACTTTAGCAAAATGCTTGGATAATCCGGGAAACTGGGTCAAGAAGTCGGAAGTCAAGAACAATTCTCCCCTCTATCAGCATGTGGTGAATACTCTCTATCCGATCCTCCAGTTCTCGGAAGAGCATCGCCACATGCTCGAAAGAATGTACAAGAGCGCCAACCTCACCATCAAGCACCTCAACCAGCTGCGCCTCTTGGGCAGCATAGACAAGAAGGTGAGAGAAATGAACCAGGAGGCTAACCGCTTCCTGCTCAGCGACACACAGACATTGCTTCACTCACTCATCCAGGGCAGCGACTCCCCTTTCATCTTCGAGAAAATCGGTACCCAGCTGAACCACGTGATGATAGACGAGTTTCAGGATACCAGCACCATACAGTGGAAAAACTTCAAGGTGCTGCTGGAAGAAACGATGAGCCGCGAAGATGCAGGCAACCTGATTGTAGGCGACGTGAAACAGAGCATCTACCGTTGGCGCTCAGGCGACTGGCGACTTCTCAACAACATAGAAGATCAGTTTGAGAATCCGAAGAAACAACTGGATGTAGAGACCCTTGCCACCAACTATCGATCAGACCGCAATGTCATCAACTTCAACAACGCCTTCTTCGTAGAAGCCGCCCAGCAGGAATATAACGAACTGGCAGAAACGATACCGGAAACTGCCCAGCAACTGCTTACTGCCTATGCCGATGTAAAACAGGAAGTTCCGGAGAAGAAAAAGATTCAGGGATATGTGGAGGTGCGACTCCTCAAAACACAGGAAGAGGACGATGAAAATGATGCAGAAAATAAAGAAGACCGCATGATGCAACTCTGTCTGCAAACAGTAGAAGAGTTGACTGCACGTGGTGTTCCAACCCATCGTATCGCTATCCTCGTGCGCAACAACCGCACCATCCAGGATATCGCAGCCTACTTTATGGAGCATTCAGACTATGAGATGGTTTCAGACGAGGCATTCCGTCTCGACGCTTCGCAGGCTGTACAGATACTCATCACAGCCCTGAAGCTGCTGATGCACCCTGCCGACGATATTGCCCGCGCCACACTCTTGAAGTTTGCCCATACTTATCTCGATGATGAAAAGGTGGTTGAACTGATTACAGAGAATCGACAGAAATTGCTGGAGATGCCTCTACTCGACCTGACCGAAAGACTGTTTACGGAACTTCACCTTGGCGAGATAGAAGATATGAAAGTGCAAAGTGCCTACGTATGTGCCTTCTATGACAAGTTGAATTCCTTCCTGACAGACAACAGCAGCGACATCGAGGCGTTTCTCCAGGAATGGGAAAACAATCTCCACGAAAAGAGCATCCATAGTGACGGCATCGAGGGCATCCGACTCATCACCATCCACAAGAGTAAGGGACTGGAATTCGACCATGTCATCATGCCATACTGCGACTGGCAGCTGGAGAAAGCCAACACCATCTGGTGTACCCCTCAGGAAGCTCCTTACAACGAACTGCCTCTGGTTCCTGTAGATTTCAGTGCCAAACAGATGAAAGGAAGCATCTATGAAGATGACTACCATCACGAGCATCTGCAGAACATCGTAGATAATCTGAACCTGCTCTATGTGGCATTCACCAGAGCCAGTCATAATCTCTATGTCTTCGGCAAACGCGCATCTACCGCCTACCGTTCGGGAATCATCGAAAAATCACTGGAAACTGTTGCTGAGAAGCTGAAGCAAAATGCAGAGAAAGAAGCATACGAAATGCTTACCGACGCGGTAAATGTAGAGTTGGAAGGCATCGGTACAGACAGCAAGACCAACGACATTCTCTTTAAATATGGCGAACCGGTGGTACCCAAGCAAAAAGTAAAGATGGAGATGAAAATCAACAGAAATGTCTTTACCATGCCTGCAGAAATGATGCAGATAGATATCAATGTATCACCTAAGCTTCCAGAATTCAGACAGAGTAACAAGAGCCGCGACCTCATCAAAGGAGACGAACAGGAAGAACAGCAGAAATTCTATATCAAGATGGGTACAGTACTGCACAGTCTCTTCTCTACCATCCGCACAAGAGATGATATTGAAGGAGCACTGAAACAGCTGGAACTTGATGGAGTTCTCTACGATGAAAACATCTCGCGAGACAGAGTTGAGAAGATGATTCGCAAACGTCTGGAATCAGACAAGGTAAGCGACTGGTTCTCTGACCGATGGAATGTTTTCAATGAGTGTTCCATCATCAGCACAGACAAGGACGGGAACATGGTAGAGCATCGCCCAGACCGAGTGATGAAAGATGATCACGAAACCGTGGTGGTAGATTTCAAATTCGGTAAACCGAAGCTGGAATACCACGACCAGATAAAAGGCTATATGCAGCTGCTCGAAAGTATGGGACACACTCATGTCAAGGGATACCTCTGGTATGTTTATCCGAACAAAATAGAAGAAGTATTATAGATGAATAAAAGAAATGCAAAGATAATAAAAAACAATATACAATGAAAGCATTCTTGAAAACAGTAGCCCAGGATATGCTGGCAAAATACGGCACCAATATGAGCGACATCGCAGTGGTTTTTCCAAACAAGCGTGCGGCGCTCTTCCTCAATACCTATCTGGCGCAATTGGCCGGCAAGCCGATCTGGACTCCCACATACATCACCATCAGCGACCTCTTCCGCCGACACTCCGACCTGAAGGTTGCTGACCCAATCAAGTCTATCTGCGACCTGCACAAGGTATTCGTAGCATGCACAGGCATTGATGAGACCCTCGATCACTTTTACGGTTGGGGGCAGCTCCTCCTTGCCGATTTTGACGATGTAGATAAGAACATGGTAGATGCCAAACTGCTCTTTGCCAATCTGAGTGACATCCATGAACTCGACGATGTTTCTTATCTCACAGACTATCAGAAAGCAATGATCAAGAAATTCTTCAGCAATTTCTCTGATGATCACAATACAGAACTGAAGAAGCGATTCCTGCAGTTATGGTCACATTTCTACGATATCTACGTGGGATTCAACCAGAAACTGGCAGAACAGCAACTGGCTTATGAAGGAGCACTCTACCGCAAGGTAGTTAACGATGAAGATATAGACTTCCATTACAAGAAGTATCTCTTCATCGGTTTCAATATGATGCAGATAGTAGAGCAGACACTATGCGACCGACTGATGAAACAGGACAAAGCCCTTTTCTACTGGGATTACGACAAGTACTATATGGAGGGACAAAATGAAGCCGGCCACTACATCCGTCAGTATCTGAAGCACTATCCCAACGAACTTGCCAGCTATCCGCAGAAAGACATCTACGACAACATGTCGAAGAACAAGGATATCACCTACATATCTGCACCAACAGAGAACATCCAGGCCAGATACGTAAACGCCTGGCTCAAGGAGCACAACCGCTACAAGATGGGGCGCAATGTAGCCATCGTACTGAGCGACGAAAACCTCTTGCAGAGTGTGATACATTCACTTCCGGAAGAGGTGAAAAGCGTCAATATCACGATAGGTTATCCTTTGCAGCAAACACCTTTCTACAGTCTCATCCAGCAGCTCATCCAGTTGCAGGGAATAGGTCATCCACAGCATAGCGAGACCTACCGTCTTCATTATGTGCTCACAGCATTGCGCCATCCCTATACGAGATTCATCAGCTCTCGATATACCGACCTGCTTGAAAAGCTGGAAGAGCAGAAACGCTTCTACCCATCGCGCGATTTCCTCAGCATGGATGGAGACGAAGGACTCTCTCTGCTTTTCAGAAATCTGGAAGAGCAGACGGCAGAAGCCACGCAAAGCAGCTACAACAAGCAGCTCATCAGCTACTTGCTTGATATTCTGCGCATGATAGGAACCCAGGCAAAGGATTTGAATGATCCGCTATTCCACGAATCACTCTATCGCACATACACCCTACTCAACCGCCTGCAGGAACTCATCACATCCGGCGACCTTGAGGTAGATACCATCACTCTGGAGCGACTGATACAGCAGCTCATCCAGACCACAAGCATACCATTCCATGGCGAGCCGGCAGAAGGAATACAGGTAATGGGTGTACTCGAAACCAGAAACCTCGATTTCGATCATATCCTGGTTCTATCCTGCAACGAAGGCAAAATTCCAAAGGGCGTGAACGATTCTTCATTCATCCCTTACTCCCTGCGCAAAGCTTACGGTCTCACCACCATAGAAAACAAGGTAGCCATCTTTGCCTACTACTTCCACAGTATGTTGCAGCGTGCCCACGACATCACGCTTACCTACAACAATGCTACGGAAGATGGTCAATCGGGCGAGATGAGCAGATTCATGCTCCAGCTGATGGTAGAAAGTCAGCATCCTATCGTTCGCAAGACCCTCATCGCCGGTCAGAAACCCCTTCGCCCGGCATACGACGAAGAGCCAAAGACCGAAGAAGTGATGAAGGTACTTGACGACGTGAGAATGCTCACACCTACTTTTCTCAATACATACCAGAGATGCCAGAAGCAGTTCTATTATAAATATGTGAAAGGTTTGCTCGAACCGGATGAGATTGATGAGGACGAGGTAGATAACAAAATCTTCGGAAACATCTTCCATCGGGCAGCCGAACTCTTCTACTATGGCTTTGCCAGCAAGAGCGATATCCAGACAGATGAGAAAGGAAAGCAGCAGCTCATCCGCCCAATCGTCATCACTGCAGACATCCTGGACCAGGCGATGAAGGATAAGATGCTGGTAGATAGACTGGTAGATCAGGCCTTCAGAGAAGAGCTCTTCAAGGTAGGCAACAACGACTATCATCCGAAATACAACGGTCTGCAACTCATCAACAAGGAGGTAATAGCCAGCTATTTGCGACAGCTCATCTCCATAGACAGACGCCAGACACCATTTACCATCATCGGTATGGAATTGGTAGTTTCAGATACACTGAAAGTCAACACAAGCAGGGGCGAAAAGCAGTTCAAGATCGGTGGTTTCATCGACCGTCTGGATGCCATTTCTCCTATATCGAACATCTCGGAACGCATCAGAGTCATCGATTACAAGACGGGAAGAGCACAGACAACCCATCCTAAGGATATAGATGAGATGTTCTCGGCAACTCCCCAGGCACTGAGCAAGCATACGGATTATTATCTGCAGGCTTTCCTCTACTCGATGATCATCAAGAACAGCAAAAGATACAATTCTGCACAGGATCCCGTATCACCAGGCTTGCTGTTCATACAGAATGCAGGTGCAGAAGACTACGACCCAACCCTTAAACTAGGCAGGGAAAAGATAGAAGATATCACACCGTATGAAGAAGACTTCATGGCACATCTCCGCAGTCTGATTGCCGACATCTACAATCCCGCATTGCCACTGCGTCCTACCTACGACAAGAAACGTTGCGAGTATTGTCCGTACGCTGGACTGTGCAAATAGGTATTGCAGAATGTTAAAATGAGAAATATTTGGGAGCAAAATTTGTTTCTTCAAATATTTCTCTGTATTTTTGCAGTAGAGAGAGCACACTACGCAATCACGCAAGAGTTTCTCTCGGCAAAAAATTGCATCATAAACATTATTCATGAATTAAAAGACCCAAAGGAGATATGACAGAGAAAGAAATCAATAAGTTGGTAAGCGATAACATCAACTACGTAAAATCGGTAGCCAACCACTATCGTGGTAATGGTGTTGACTTCGATGACTTGGTTAGCGAAGGAACTTTGGCGATGCTCACGGCAGCTCAAAAATACGATGCCGAACGCGGTTCGCAGTTTGTGGCTTATGCATCCCCTTTCATTCGCAAGGCGATGCAGCAGACAATCGACAAGCAGGCAGCACTCTATCGTGTACCAAAGGATCAGAAAAAGCATGCTCCACGCAATGCTGCAAAAGCTGTTTCCATCGATGCCCCTATCAGTGAGGGAAACAAGTACACCCTACTCGACATCCTGATCAACAAGGATGCCCAGCCGGCAGACGACAATACAGCTTTCGCCCAGATGCTCAACGACTTGAAACGTTGCGTTAGAGAACTGGAAGAACGCGACCGCATAGTTATCTCCAAGTTCTATGGTATAGGAATGGCACATGAAACACTGGCAGAAATAGCAGAAGACCTGCAGCTGAAGCGAGAGCGTGTGCGCCAGATCAGAGACAAGGCGATACGCCAGATATCAAAGAATACAACCAGTAAGGTGCTCAAGCATTTTCTTAGAAAATAAAGTCTGATGATTATCTCTCTTAAATGCCAGCGAATATAGATTGTAATACAAAATAAAAATGGCTGTACAAGAAACTGTCCTGTACAGCCATTTTTATATGAGCGGCATTGCTTCTATAAGACGCAGTTATTTATGCTGTGAATGTTCGAGGCGATACTGACGTGGAGTTATGCCCAGACGCTTGTAAAAGTTTGCATAGAAACTTTGACGAGTGCTGAATCCAGCCATCTCACTGATATCTTCCACGCTCATCTTTGCGTAGCGCTTATCTGTGAGCAGCGACATTGCATCGTTCACACGATAATCATTAACCAACTCTGAATAATTCTTGTGGAATCGAGTTGCACACACTGCTGAAATATAACGAGAGTTCGTGCTCAGGTCCTCAGCCAACTTCTTAGAGTTGTACTCAGGATCCTTGTATTTTCTCTCCGTTACAATCAGACGGATAATCTCATCACGGAGGCGGTCTTTAGTCTCCTCACTCAGCAAGGTTTGATATCTTGCTGACTTCTCTTTTTTGGGTTGAATGTTATACTTAGCCATAATGCGTAATAAATTAATACAACAAAGATACGGCAAAATTATTAAACTACCAAATTTTTTGGCACTTTTTTGAAAAAAACTATAAAAATAATTGTCTATCTCAAAAATTATTCCTAATTTTGCATACAGATACATTATTAATATAGAAATTTTAAACATTAAATATAGAAAAGTTCAACGTTCGTATGAAGCAAATTATATGGTTTGTTAAGACTTATGCTACGTTTGTAGTATTGTTTGTTTTGCAGAAGCCGCTGTTCCTCTTTTTGGAAAAGGGTTCTGCCACACAACCTGTCGACAATATCTTCACGGAGTTGCCTGCTGTTATCTGGCATGGACTTCCACTCGATTTATCGATGGCTGGTTACTTATCTGTGATTCCAGGTTTTCTTTCCATTGCCGTGGTATGGCTGAAAAGAGACCTGGTTAAACCAATTATGAACATCTACTTCATAATTGCCTCACTTTTCATCACTTGCAGTTTCCTGCTTAACGCAAGTCTTTATCCATACTGGAAGTATCCATTGGACAGTACTCCACTCTTCTACTTCTTCACTTCACCGGCTGATGCCATCGCCAGTGTAAGCATCTGGCAAGTGATTCTTTCAATTGTCATATTGATAGTTCTGACCATTGGAGTTTGGTTCACATTGCGAATGCGAGGCGAGAAACGTCAGCAATACAGTCGCTACGCCTACGGATATGGAGGACTCGGAAGCGGTAAAAGAAATCGATTCGATGACTTCGACCGCCATCGTGGCCGTACATCCATCATACTCCTCCTGCTCACAGGCTTACTCTTCTTGCCTATCAGAGGTGGTATCACCGTTTCTACGATGAACACGGGACAGGCATACTACAGTCAGAACGCCTATCTGAACCACTCAGCCGTGAATCCGCTGTTCAGCCTCCTGGAATCGATTACTCACCAGGAAGACTTCGCCTCACAGTATCGCTTCATGAAAGATAAAGAGGCTGACAAGATATTCGCTACGATGACAAGTACAAGCGATGAGAACACCTACCCTTTACTCAATGAGGCAACCTTCAAGAAGGGAACTCCTGATATTCTCATTGTCATCATGGAAAGTTTTGCCAGCGACATCATGCCATCCATGGGCTCATACAAGGATGTAGCCGTATGCCTGGATTCCATCGCCCAGCAGAGTATCCTCTTCACAAGATTCTATGCCAACAGTTTCCGCACTGATAGAGGTATGGTTTCCATATTGAGCGGCTATCCTGCACAGCCCACAACCAGCATCATGCGCTATCCACGCAAGACTAGCCAGTTGCCATCCATAGCCCGCAACCTGGCGAAATACAAGAATTACAAAACCACCTATTATTATGGTGGAGATGCAGATTTCTGCAACATGCGCTCTTATCTTGTTTCTCAGGGTTATCAGCATATCATTTCTGATGCCAACTTCCCGATAGAAGACAAGCTGAGCAAATGGGGTGTGCCAGACCATATCCTGGCAGCCAGAATGATGGAAGATATCAAGGCACAGCAGAATGAGAAGCGTCCTATGCTGAGAATATTGCAGACTTCCAGCAGCCACGAGCCTTTCGAGGTGCCTTACCACAGATTGAAAGACAAGCGTCTGAATGCTTTCGCCTACACCGACAGCGTAATGGGTGCTATCGTCAGGGAATACCGCAAACTGCCAAGATGGAAGAATACGCTTATCGTGTTCGTACCAGACCATGTGGGAGGTTACAAGGAAAATCTGAACGACCACGACCGTAGCCGTTACCAGATTCCACTCATCCTGGCAGGTGGAGCTATCTCGCGCCCTATGAAAGTGGGCATCATCGGTTCACAGCATGACATTGCAGCCACCCTGCTCGGTCAGCTGGGAGTAGAGCACAGGGAATTCACTTTCAGTAAGAACATGATGAGTGATTCCACACCTAAATTCGCATTCTTTGCGGTGAACGATGCATTTGGTATTGTTTCAGAAGAGAACTCGCTCATCTACGACAACAGAGCCAAGCAAATCGTATATGACAAAGGCGAAAAAGGCTTTAATCTGAAACGAGGTCAAGCCTATCTCCAGAAGCTATACGATGACTTGGCCAAGAAATAGGCAACATCTTGAATGACTGTAAAAAAGAGAATATAAATATCAACAAAAATAGTAAAAAGCAACAATGCTAGAACTCATTCATTATCTGGAACAGATAGACACAGCGATATTGCTATTTCTCAATGGCATGCACTGTGAACTATTCGATTACTTCATGGTTTTGGTGAGCAACCGATTCACTTGGGTTCCATTTTATGCAGCGTTCATCTTCGTGATGATTAAGAATTTCCACTGGAAGGTAACGATAGTCACTATTCTAGCAGTAGCGCTCCTCGTATTGCTCTGTGACCAGACAGCATCAGGCTTACTCAAGCCATTGGTAGGACGCCTCCGTCCAAGCAACCTGGACAACTCCATATCCTATATGGTACACGTGGTTGATGGATACCGGGGCGGCAGATACGGATTTCCGTCCTCCCACTCCGCCAACTCGTGGGGAGTAGCCATATTCGCCATGTATCTGGTAAGAAACAGAAAGCTGAATATATTCCTGGCGTTCTGGGCTGCACTGGTAACATATTCTCGTGCCTATCTGGGAGTACATTATCCTGGCGATTTGCTGGTAGGAGTTCTTATTGGCTTCGTTATGGCATCGATTGTATTCTATGCCTATAACCGTTGGGCAAGCTCATACACCCAGGAGTTTCAGAACGGCAAGAAAAACATCCAGTATGATTATCTCCCCATATCAGTAGGACTGATCAGCATAGCAACAATGTTTACTACAAGTCTGATCATGCTTTTCACATCCTAAAGAAAGTAATATTTTCAAAACATCAATAATTAAAAGATCAAGATTATGAAGAAACTTACATTGATGGCTATTGCCATGGGTATGCTTGCCTTCACAGCATGCACAGAAAAGAAACCAGCTGCTGCCCCTGCAGCTCAGGTAGAAGAGGTGGTTACAGACTCAGCATTCCAGCAGGCTGTTGCTGGTGAATACAAGAGTGCTGACGGAAAGCGCATCATTACTGTCAACGCAGACTTTACAGTAAAGACCACTGGTCTTGACAAGGACTACTTCAAGTGGGATATGGATGTCAAGCCACAGGGTCCATCTGCCAACATCAACCTCATCCGCAAGGGTCTCGATGCAGAAGTAAAGGATATGGTATCTGTTGATACAGAAGAAGGAACTCTCATCGTTAAGAACGAGACTTACAGAAAGGCAGTTGAAGCTAAGAAATAATTCTGCCATCTGATACATATTCATCATAAGCAGAGCGCCTCCACATGGTGTGGAGGCGCTTTCTTTGTATTTTTGGGCGCTTTCTTTAACTGTTATTCACTATATTTTTCCCCTCAGGAAACATTTTTTCTTACTTTCCTACATTTCTTCTTAAATTTCGAGCCTAAGAATTTCCGTACTTATAATAAAATTTGTATCTTTGCACCATCAAACGAGAAAAATACTGGTTTTAGAAAATAATAAAGTAATTCTATAGAATATGGCAATTAATGAAGAAAACAAAATCGAGGAGAAAACAAAGAGCATCTCTTTCGTAGAACAGTTGGTTGAGGAAGACCTCAAGGAAGGTAAGAACGCTGGTCGAATCCAGACCCGTTTTCCACCAGAGCCTAACGGCTACCTCCAAGGGTTGGTGTCATCGAAACGGAGACCCGTTTTCCACCAGAGCCTAACGGCTATCTTCACATCGGTCATGCCAAGGCCATCTGCATGGACTTCGGTGTAGCCGAAAAATACAAGGGTGTCTGCAACCTCAGATTTGATGACACCAACCCAAGTAAGGAAAACAACGAATACGTAGAAAATATCCTCCAAGACATCCAGTGGCTCGGCTTTAAGTGGGGCAACATCTATTATGCTTCAGACTACTTTGAGAAGTTGTGGGAGTTTGCTGTATGGATGATCAAGAAGGGACATGCTTATGTCGACGAGCAGACTGCAGAGGAAATTGCAGCCCAGAAGGGTACTCCTACTACCCCTGGTACTGCCAGCCCATATCGCGACCGTCCTATTGAGGAAAGCCTTGCCCTCTTTGAGAAAATGAACACTCCTGAGGCTGTAGAAGGAAGTATGGTACTCCGTGCGAAGCTTGACATGGCTAATCCAAACATGCACTTCCGCGACCCAATCATGTACCGCATCATCCAGACTCCTCACCACCGTACAGGTACCAAGTGGCACGCTTATCCAATGTACGACTTCGCACACGGACAGAGCGACTATTTTGAAGGGGTTACACACTCCATCTGTACCCTCGAATTCGTGCCTCATCGCCCACTCTACGACAAATTCGTGGACTTCCTGCAAGAAAAAGAAGGACAGACAGCATACCGCCCAAGACAGATTGAGTTCAACAGACTCAACCTCACTTATACCGTCATGTCAAAACGCAAACTTAAAGCACTCGTTGACGAAAACCTCGTCAGCGGATGGAATGATCCACGAATGCCAACCGTTTGCGGAATGAGAAGAAGAGGATACTCTGCACAAAGCATCAGAAACTTCATCGACTCCATCGGATACACGAAGTTTGACGCGAAGAGGATACTCTGCATAGATTTCTTCAATCTCTCCTGCTTCGTTTTTCTTGCATCCTGTGCAGGCGATGATGTATGCGTTTTTGAGTCTCACCTCTTTTCCTGGTGTCATGCGGAAGAATTTCTTGGGTGCATCTTCCATGAAGTCTTCGCGCTCAATCCAAAGTTCGCGGCTGAAGGTGATGTTGTGTGTCCCGTCTGCCTCGTTCTCTGGGTT
>OQVR01000568.1_pt1 | contig 16506 bp, 15 predicted proteins | sample 1691521 | NCBI WGS metagenome assembly OQVR01 (sample SAMN03418256, study PRJEB22391) | human gut metagenome | biome: human-gut; feature: organic feature; material: feces | host: Homo sapiens | place: Tanzania | collected 2013-01
GCTCCTCGCTTGATGCGTTTTCGTCCTGAACGTATTTTTGCTGGATGCGGTCGTAATAGTAGAAAGCCCAATTAGATGTATACGCTTTTAAACCTCTTTTACCATTGAAAATAATAAACTCTTCTATTTTTGTTTTTGTAGAAATTGTTTTTTCATAATAAAATAACCATTTATACTCTCCCATAAGTGAAACTGAATTTATAGCGGTGGAAATAGAAGTATCATCTGAAAAAGATAGTATTTCATCTATTCCATCATGATTAAAATCATATACAAAAACTGTATTGCCACCACATCTAAACTTTTCAATTTGTTTTTGTAATGTTGAACCAGTATAATCAAAAATCTTTTCAAATGATGCATCACACCATATTATCCCTTTAAAGTCATCATATTTATTATTTTGCAATACATTATCTTTATATATTAGAAAATATCCATGATTCAAATCTTCACCTTCCAGAAAATAAAGCCAAACTTCAATTAGTGGATTTGGAATATTTATTTTAATTGTATATAAAAGATTTTCCTTTTTAGCAATATTATTCTTTATGTAATTTGTTATCTCGATTTCCTCTTTTATAAAATCCGTAGTCTCAACTTCCTCATAGGAAAAAGCCACAGAAGCAAAAGATAAAAGTAAAACAGTCAATAAAATTAGTCTCTTCATTTTTTTTCAAACTCCTGTATCAGCTTTATGTTCGCCTTGTCTATGTCAGTCAGTTTGTCGTCGGTATACTCGTTGTCCGGCTTGTACCAGGCGTACTCGTTAAACAGGGCCTGCAGGTCCTCACTTCTGAATGTGCGTCCGTGCCGCGCGTACACCGCATTGCGCCAGATTCTTAATGCAGCTTTAGAAAAGCCTTCAAGGTCGGAAGGTACAAGTGGCCGCTCTAGTTTTGCGTAGTCTATTCCTGCCTCCGCGAAGAAGTCCGGGCTGCCGTGGATCTGCTCAAGCTCCTCGCTTGATGCGTTTTCGTCCTGCACGTATTTCTGCTGGATGCGGTCGTAATAGTAGAAACACCATTGATTCTCATCTGTTTCATAATTAAATTCATACACTTTTATTCCCTGTCTTCCTTTGAACAAAATAAATTCAAACGCTGGAATCTTATAAGGAAGCATATCTATTATTTTAAAGATATATCTACTTTTATTATTTATATAATCAAATGTTATAATACCAAAAACATTTCCCTGCCCACTGGTTCTAAAACCTAACAACTCTTCCCATCTTTCATAGTTCAGAAGCAGCCTGTAAAAGTCGCTGTCGCTCATGGCTTTTTCCGCTCCTGTGTAGAAACAACTTGAATTATTCAACAACCAGATACTGTATGCACAAGTCGTCATATTTGCTTCCGTTGTATACATCAAGGATTTCAAGCTCATATTCACCGCCTTTTCCCAGTTCTTTCAAGGAAAATCTCTGCTCTTCTTTTGTGTCACTGACGGCTATTGTTTTTGACTTCTTCGTCTGTCGGTTTGTGATTTTCAGAGCCTTTACACGGCTGTTTTTCCCGTAGTAGTCGGGATGATTCACATCCTGATAGCCATTCATGATTATTAAGGTCTCTGGATTCTCATGCTCAAATTCTTTTATTGATATTATATCTCCAATCCCCTTTCCGTTGCCACTTGCCCACGGCAGCCCATCCTTCCGCTGCAGGTGCTCCGGCTCGTAGGTTGTCGTACTCTCAGTAAGGTAAGAGGTAGAGTGATAGGCCCTGTCAATTTTGCAGAAAAGATATGGCAGTAAATCATCTCCAAAATCATAACGTACTATCCACATTAAACATATCTGTTCAAAATGTGTACAATAATATTCTCTAGTAAAACTTGATTTTGATTTTAAGCCCTCCACAGTTGTTTCTATATTATATTTTTCGTTTTTAAAATCATATGTAATTTCTAATTTTATATTTGAATTTAAACTTACTTTATAATAAATATTATTTTTCAGAGAATATTCGTAAGGAATATTAAAGAATAATATATATTTGCCATTTTTTTGTTCATAAAAAACCTCTTCTTCTTTCGTTTCATAATCTATAAATATAAATTTATTATCTTTGTCTGAATAACTAAAATAACCTAGTATTTGATTTTCATATATCAATGACCATTTTCCACTTATATTTTGAAGCTTATATGTATCAATTACATTTGGATTAGAACTAATATAATCATTTTTTTTCTCAAGTCTAATAATATAACCATCATTTATATGTTCAAAATTATATTTGTATACTGTTATTTCTTTTCCTCTCTTAATTCTTTTTTCAAAAGACTTAAGAAAATTATAATCATCAAATGTATATAAAGAATCTATTGTACAAACAGGGTCTTTATCATATTGATATGAAACACTCTGTTCCTTTATATATTTTTCAGAGAATAATGGAAAACAAAAAATAATAAAAAATATAAGTAAAACTAACACATACTTCTTCATTTTATTTCACCTCTAAATCTATTTTTTTTATATTCAAATAAGCATTAAGCGTTTTTTCTATTAAACAAACATCAAGATTACTTATTCGAATACATCCCAAGGTCGTATCAGTATATTTATTTGTACCTTTCTTGTTATCTAAAGCTGATTCTGACCAACCGCCGCCATGAATTAATAATCCACTATCTTTTGCTTTTATAATATTACCGTTAGAATCTCTTTTTAATCTCCATTCTAATCGCTTTTTCTTGTTTTCTGCTAATTCCCAAACATCAACCCAACGCCATGCATTTGTTCTAATCTTGTATGGTCCGTATTCTTTAGTGAAGCTCTTTTCAAAAGCAGTAATTTTCCAATTGCCCTTCGGGAATTTTTCAGGTATACAAGGAACTTTTGTTTCTCCATACAACGGTGTTGTGTACATAATGTCATTTGGATCTATCGTATTATTAGTTCCACTGGCAGTCGGCCATTGTCTTTCTTTCTGATTATTACTAGCTTTTATTACAAAAAGATTTTCTGTCTTTCCTCCCACTGTATATGTAAAGATTAACTCACCTTTTGTATCTTCATAAACGGCTTTTACAATTACATCCTTGTAATCTTGGATACTAAGAAAATCTGGAGGTGTCATCCGTTCAAAATACTTTTCTTTTTCTATCCAGCCTTCTTCTTTATTGATATAAAACAAACCGTCATCCAGCATTCTGTTCTGCATCATTAGGTCGTTCTTTTCTGTTGTCTCAATTCCAGCCGCTGTAAGCAGTTTTTTCGCAAAACCTTTGCCATCATATTCTGCTCCTTTCATAAGAGTTTCACTCCCGGCAATACCATTCGGGGATATTATCTGGACTTTGTTTTTATCAGACCCATATTCAACTTTACACACATTACTGCATTTATCAAGATAGACCTTCCAGCACCCTTCGGATAACGGAATGGATTCCTCCTGCACCTCCACATCTTTAGGCACTCTTACTCCGAGCAAATATTTCTCAGACAGCAGGCCGCATTTTAAGAGGAGCTGTTTATGCCCCTCGCTGTCAAGGTTCTCAAAGTCTGACTGCGTTATTCTTGACATGGCATATATGAAACTGTTTTCCTCCATCATTGACGCAAGCCTGTCCAGCTCGCTGCCCTTTACCGCCTTGGGCTTGCTGTTTATCTCAAGAAGCAGGCTTTTGAACCGGCTCAGTATCTCGACTATTGCTTCTCTTGCCTCTTCTTTCGTTGTCTGCTGTTTTACTGTTATTTCCGCCATAGTTTTTCTTCCGTGTATTTCTCGTATCTCAGCAGAAGGTCGTAATATTCCTGGGAGCTCATGCTTTTTTCCTGGCTTTCTACCCAGTTGTCCAGTTCGCTCTCCACATTCCGTTCTATTGCTGCTATCTGGCTTTTCTTTAGCTTATATATTCTGTTTCCTATTCTGTAGTCAATCACCGGATCAGTCCTATGTTCTTCAAGAACCTCTTCCCTTGCGGCCTAGTCCTGGATGTCAGAGCGGATGCTGAACCTTTCTGAAGCAGCCTTGATAAAGTCTTTTCCGCAATCTCCAGAAGCTCTTTTTTTTGCTCTGGCAGCTTCCTTGTGGAATCCTTGCCGCCGCTTTTGGGAATATAAAGATTTCTCAGGATAAGCAGGACTTCATCGCTTATATCGGCTTCCGCCCCGGTATCATAGACCGGCTCGAAGTCTTTTCTTCCATTCATATTTCCGATTGCGACAACTGGCTTATTCTCCTCTGCTCCAGATAAATCCCTGCGTGGCTTTATGAGCTGCTCAAAAGGAACCTCTTTTTCAGGAACTGCAACCTCAAGAAGCCTTGCTGCCAGACTGCTGATCTTTTCCTCTATATATATAATTACATCATTCTGTGTAGAAAAGAACAATCTCTTTTATTTTTTCATCTTGATAGATGAATCTAAGCACATTCTGGGGTTCTTTCCATGGAGATTCTGTTCTTAGTGGATAATAATAATCATAAAAAAAACTTTCATCGTCAAATTTCCCTGCAAAATTAGGTTGTCTATTATAAATTTTATATAATTTTTTTATTGAACTTCCAACACTTATATTTCCGCTCAATTTATAATATGACGATTGAATATCTATAGACAAAATTCTATTATTAATAAAGTAAATTTCAAGACCTTTAGTTGAAACGAAATCTTGGTTTGTTTCTGTTATATGATATAATTCTTCAATTTTTGCCCGTGAATCATTTAATGAAAATTCTATATTTTTCTTTGTATCCTTTATAGAAAAAATATCTTTATTTTCTGAAAAGCAACTCGTAAAACATACCATAAAAAATAGTGCAATAAATTTTACTTTCATTTTTTATCTCCAAAATTTACACTAGGATCATACGTTAAATTATATGCCTTTACCTATACATATATTTTGACGAAAGTATCAATGATTTATCTTTTATATTTTCTTTGCAAAACAGATTAAATTCCTGTTCATTATGGAAATAGATAATTTCGCTCCTTTGGATTGCAAAATATGAGTAAATAGTTTTACCAAAATAAACATCCTCTGAAGTTTTTCCTGCCCAGACAATTCCATTTATTAATGGTGTTGCAAAATCAACATTGTACTTTCTCAACAGCTGTTTACTTTGAATTCCAAAAATATCGCTGACATATTTTGAAACCGCCTTCTCTTTGATACTTGAAAAATCATAGAGCAAAATTCCATCTGATTTATCAATTCGCTCAGCTTCATTAACACTCGATAAATTAATGGAAAAAAATCCATTTATGGTTTCAATTTCAAGGCAATCTTCATTTTCAAATATTCTTTTTATTCCATAAATTGGATAAAAACTTACATCTTCAAAACGGCCTTGGTAATCCAATACTGGAAAGTATGAAGAATCATCTGCTGAATCAAAGTACAAATACAGTCCACAAGGTAATTCCGGAATTACAAAGTCTCTATTTCCTATGGTATAGGAATTATCAATAATCACACTATAGCCTAATATATAATCGCCTGATTCAAATTCCTTAAATGCTTTATCTTTACAAGCGGAAAATAACAAAGTCCAGATGATTAAAAGCAACAAATGTATTTTTCGCATATTAATTCTCCTCAGGAATTTTTACTTTAAACTCAATTAAATACGTTATATCGACCTTATAACTTGATAATTCAGCCTTTCTTCCTAAAGCCGTCAGTTTTTCACCATCATTTGATCGAACACCTGAACCTCCTTTATTAAAATCAAAATTATCTTTAATATAAACTTCAACAACAGCCTTTTCATTTTTAGAATCGTAATTTTTCAATTTCCAAGAGAATGTAGCAGAACCAATTGATAATTTTAAATCTGCTTTTGACCAACCAGTTTGTCCATTTTTGCCTGAAGTTATACCATTTTTCAGTCTATTCAGTATTCTTTGATTAACATACGCTTTCTTATCTGAAGCCATAGCATTAGAAATAAATGATCCTATTTCTTTTACATAATCTGTATTATCTCCAGATAAAGACTTTTTATACATTTCTCGACAAATGGGAAAAATATCATTGGCACAGACATTTTTTTCAATCCAATTTCTAGCTTCTTCCGTAGAAAGTTTTTCAGGATCCGGTATTAACCAAGATATAGGGTTTCTTCCATCCATGTCAGTATATCTGATTGGACTGTTCCCCGAGTAATGGTACAAATTACCATTTGTATAACCGTCCTCTCCTGTAATTCCTGCAGGCTCGTTCTCCTTGAAATATTTTGCATTATGAAGACTATAGCTTTCCGCCAGGATTCCGACTGTATGGTAAAAAGCGCGGAAGCTTTCTGCATCCAGGGAGTCCAATACGGCGTCATACTCCTTCTTCCGGATGTTCTCGCATAGCCTTTCGCATAGGATGAAAAATCTTTCGAGTTCAGGGGTGTTCTTCTCTCCCGTTGCGCCCTCTCCCGGCACACTGCGGGAAAGCATATAAAAGGACTCCAGTGTTTTTCTTATCTGCCCGGCCGCCTGTTTTCTGCTGATTATATTTCCCATTTTGTCCGCTCCTCCCATCTTTCATAGTTACATATCTGGAAAAAGAGTATACATTATAGTAGGGGTAGCCCGCTTTCTTCTATATTTACTTATTTTTATTGGATATTTAAAAGTCAGCTCGTCATCGTCTAATTTGCAATTAAGTTCCAGGAAGCCTTCTATATTTTTTCTGACCAATTTGCCATCAACCATGGAAAAACTATCCATGTCTTTATCAAGATCATTTGAGCTGGGAAATACTTCTTTTATTTTTATCCTAAGCAGCTTATTTTCAGAATTCCAGTTCTCTTCATACCTATGAAAAGTATACCCAAAGATATTATTTTCACATAAAAAATGTGATTTGAGGTAGACAGGTGTATTTATTAAAATAGCTTTATTAAAGTTTGAATATGAAATATTCAAGTCAGTTATAAAAAAACTTGAATAATCATTTATAGATAAAATAGTAAAAATCAAATCATAATAGTCATTGTTTCCTGCTTGTGTAAGTTTTATTCCTATAATAGTTTTTTTTAATAAAACATCATCACCTGTAATGCAAAAGGAATCATCAGAAGAAGCAACACGAATATCATAACTGTCTTTATATGAGGAACATGAAATGAAGATTAATATCAAAGTCATGCATATCAATTTAAAATACTTCATCCAACCGTCCATTGATATTATATTCAAAGTTAAAATATATATGTCCAAATATCAATCTATATAATCGATTAATTCCAAATTGCTTAAAATAAGGATTCATATCCCATCTTCCATGTTCACCATTAGCAGTCCAGCCCTTTAACAAAGATGAGGTATCCTTTGCATAATTATAAGTACCTTTGTCTAGTTTATCTTCACAAAGTTTATAACAGTTTGTAATATCATCATATGTAAAAACAGCTTCCCTTCCATCTGTATCATTTACATATTTTATATTTTGTTTATCTTTTGAAAACGCAGAAGCTTGATGTTCTTTTGCGGCGGAAAGAGTTCTTTTTACCCAGCCTAATTTTGGATCCATATCTTTCTCAGTATAAGGCAATCCATTGTCACTACAATTTAAGAATTCTCTTAAATCTTCATTCATAAATTTTTCGTTACCATAAATAGAATAAAAGAGTGCATCTATATTAAATCTTTCAGGATGAATCTCTCTCATTTCCAATCTTAATAAAAATGCAGAATTTGCTTTTTCTTGAGGAGAAGAATAGTTATGGTGCACTTTTTGGTATAGATATTCTCTCTGTCTTTTAACCGAAGCTTTTGCTTCTAATTCATTATTTTCTAAACTATATAAATTATAAGATTTAGCAGTTTTAGTATTTAACAGGTATACTAGAGCTGCAAATAATTCATAATCTCTATTTAGCAATTCTTCAATAATCTTTTTTCTTTCTTCAGGTTTTATTGATTTCAAAATTTTTATAACAGCTTTCAGTTTTGATTTGTATGGGCTTTTATATAGAACAATTTCTCTTAATATATAAATCTTCCGTTCAGATAAATCATTCCATTCTGTTTCAAATTCAGAATCGTGAAATCCGTTTATGAACTCGATTTTCTTATCAACTTTTTTATTTTCTGCCAGCACTACGTTCAGGTCTGTGATTCCTGCAGGCTCATTCTCCTTGAAATATTTGGCATTATGAAGGTTATAGCTTTCCGCCAGGATTCCGACTGTATGGTAAAAACTGCGGAAGCTTTCTGCATCCAGTGAGTCCAATACGGTGTCATACTCCTTCTTCCGGATGTTCTCGCCAAGCTTTCCGCAGAGGATAAAAAATCTTTCGAGCTCAGGGGTGTCGTTCTCTCCTGTTGCGCCCTCTCCAGGCACACTGCGGGATAGCATATAAAAGGACTCCAGTGTTTTTCTTATCTGCCCGGCCGCCTGTTTCCTGCTGATTATATTTCCCATTTTGTCCGCTCCTCCCATCTTTCATAGTTCAGAAGCAGCCTGTAAAAGTCACTGTCGCTCATGGCTTTCTCCGCCTCTTCTATTTTTCTCTCAAGGGAAAGTTTTGTCTCATTGTCTATTCTTTTCCATAGTGATTTTTTCAGCCTGTATTCCACACCGTCTATTTTTCGGGACTCAGCAGGATCGCTTTCATGCGCTTCATTCTGCTCATTTGATTCCGCCTCGGCTTCTTTCTGCTCTTTAGATATATTCCTGTAGTCCTCCCTGTTTTTGAACTGCGCCACATGCGTCAACTCATGAGCTAGCAGTTTCTGTCCTTCCCCTGTCTCCGGCTTATAGGAGCCGTTCCTGAAATATATTGTGCCCGCGACAGCTATGGCCAGCGCATGGCGGCTTCTTGTGTATTCATCAGATGAAGGTCCGTATACCATTTTTACTTCATTCAGGTCGTTTCCTGTCTTTGCATTGAAATTATTGATTGTCACCGTGTCTACAGCATGGACTCTGTCCCTGAACATTGCCCGCTCAACAGTGCTTTCCTTATTCTGATATGACGTCAATGAGCTTTCCTTTTTCCTGTAAATATTTCTGGCAGCCGTCTCAGGCAATGCCTTTGAAAGCTCTATAAGGCTTATGATGCTGTCATATACATTCTTGAAGGCTCCTGGAGAATTAGCCGCAGTTGATAAATCTGTCATGTTTATTTCCTTAGAAGATTCTCAAAAAGGTCGTCGCTTTGTTTGCTTACAATCTTCTGAATCTCCCTCTCAGTTATTTCCCCGCTTCCGTCTGCATGGCCGACATCATGGAACAGGTTTCTCGCGAACATCGGGTCTGTCTTTGCAAGAACGGCTCTGTCATGCTCGTAGTTCGCGTTCATTATGGCCATCGGATCCGCCTTCCCTGCGGGAATCCTCATCTCTGAAAGCCCCTCCAGGGAATTCCTCAAGACTTCGCCCATCCTATGCGGCTCCTCAAGGTCTATGCGCTCATGACGGCTGGGCGGTATTTCCAGCGTGGCGGCTTGACTGCTTCTGCCGCTGCTTGCGGTTCCCTTTTCATCACCTGCGCTGTCCTGTCTTTTTTCTGCCGCGCGAGCCATCAGATATTCCGCTATTACAGGACTTATGCCTCTTTCCGCTGTACCGCGGGAAGATTCGTTCCTTTCTTTGCCGCTTATAGTTGCCCCGGCAAAAGGAATTTCTTGGGAGATTAGCGTCGTGCCGGATGAATATAGATTTTCCACACCAGATGCCTTATGTCCGGCTTCCCTTTCTTTGCTGCCTGGATTTGTCTCCGCTGCCATGGAGACTGGAAGCGTGCCGTATGTATACGGCTTCCCCTTGTCTGGGGTTAACCGGAAGCCCCTGTATTCAGCCTCCCTTACGTCATCCGAAAGCCCCCTGAGCTTCCTCCTGTTCTTCTTCCGCCACAGGTACTCCCTTATAAGGAGCGGCGTCATGGTATTGTAGTCTCCCCCGGTCAGGTGAATAAGCTCGGCTCTATCTTCCGCGGAAACGCTTTCTATCAGAACACTTGCCTCGTTCTTTTCCTCCTCGGAGAGCACGGACATCCCGGGACTCTCCGCCCTCACTCTTGTCCGCATTGCCTTGATTTCCTCAAGCCCCTTTTCCGCTCCTGTCTTTCCGGCCATGGGTTTTGCGCCTGGCGGAAGCCTGACTTTTTCAGCTGCGGCATCCTCCAGGTCTATCTGCCTGTAGACTCCGGGGATTGTCCTCATGAGCGGGCTGGCTGTGCCGCCTTTTGAGGCTTCCTTTTCATGCATCCGCTGGAGTTCCCCGGCATATTCCGCAAGTATATCCACTGTTCCTGCCGGATATGCAGTCTCAAGGAATCTTCTTGCGGCCTCGTCCTGGATGTCATAGCGGATGCTGAACCTTCCTGAAACGGCCTTGATAAAGTCTTCCCTGCTCCCGTTTTTTTCCGCAATCTCCAGAAGCTCTTTTTTTAGCTCTGGCAGCTTCCTTGTGGAATCCTTGCCGCCGCTTTTGGGAACATAAAGATTTCTCAGGATAAGCAGGACTGCGTCGCTTATATCGGCTTCCGCCCTGGTATCATAGACCGGCTCGAAGTCTTTTCTTTCATTCATATTTCCGATTGCGACAACTGGCTTATTCTCCTCTGCTCCAGATAAATCCCTGCGTGGCTTTATGAGCTGCTCAAAAGGAACCTCTTTTTCAGGAACTGCAACCTCAAGAAGCCTTGCTGCCAGACTGCTGACCTTTTCCTCTATATATATGCGTCTGTCTCCGGCATCCTGGCTTGTCCTCATGCCGGGCGTTACATACCCTATTGCAGGAGGGGCATAGCTTGCCCTGGGCAGAGTTCCACCGCATGATTTTATGGCATAGTCCAGAAGCTCCCTTACGCTCATTCCTGTGCTGCCTCTTATTGCGACATAGCTTCTGACTGCGGCTTTCAATGATGAAAAGACCTTGTGTTTCACTTCAGGCTTCTGCCCAGGGACAGAAAGAAGATATTCCCTTACTGTCTCCCTGTTTTCTTCCGGAATATAGCTTTCAACATCAGAAAGCACATCCTCCATTGCGGATGCCTCCTGCGTGCGGGAAAGCACATCCCTTAGGCTCTCCTCATGGCAGATTTCTGCTTCCGTGCCTCTGTATATATACTCATATATTTTTCTGATGTATTCAACCATGGACTTTCTGTCTGAGTCCTTGTCTTTCCATTCCGTGCCGAGGACTGCGCAGGCATGCTTGAATTTTTCCTGGTCTGCTTTTTCCAGAGGCTCAAGGCTTTTTCTGATGGTCGCATATTCTTCTTCCGTGAATCCGCAGGCGACCGCGTCCTCAAACAGGCTTATGTCCAGAGCAATGCTTGCCTTTCCTGTCTCAAGGGATTCTTTCAGCTCCCCAGCTGTTATTCCGGGCTTCGCCCTTTCAATTGCATCTATCTTTTCCTGTATTGCAGAAAGTTCCTGCTCAATATGCAGGCGTTTTTGCTCATCCTGCTTTTGGGCAATAACCGACATGGCCTTGTCCGCACTAACTGTGCCCGCTTTTTCAGAGATTAAGTCTCCAAGCACTCTCTTGTATTCTGCAACCAGTTTTTTCTTTTCCAGCTTTCCGGCTTTCGGACTTACCGCAATGTCTGTTATCTTTTCTTCTCCGAGAGAATCAAGCTGTGCCTTTATCTCCTTCACCATGCTAGCTGTGTCGCTTATTTCTCCGCCATAGAGCCTGTTTCCTAATGCTAAATACCACAGTATGACTGGATTTATCAGGATTTTTCCTATGTCGTACAGCATGCAGCCGTTGTCTGTCTTCACCAGCCGTATGCCGTGCACGCTTTCCCTGCCGCTTGCTGCGACTGCCTGCACACCGTTCTCCGCATGATATGTCCATACATGGTTCTCGTCATAGCCGGCTCTCCAGCCTTTTTTGCTCACAGTGTAGTTCGGGTCATACCCTTTGCTCCAGTCAAACCCGGAGTCATCCGCAAGCCGCATGAAATTCCAGGTGATGCTGTTTTTCTCTCTCTCGCTTTCAGCTTCCTTCATTGAAACCGGAAGATAATCTATGTACCTGAACCCGTCCTCCCTCATCTTGTCCCTTGAGATTTCTGTCATCAGCCCGGTTGTGCCCATATATTCCCAGAGGATTCTCTGGAACCCATGCGCCTTTACCACATCTTTTATGAATCTACCGAGCCTTGCCTCCGAGAGCTCGCCGTCTGTGAAGAACTCCGCATCTATGTTTATGAATGATTCTCCTTGGCTCCGCATTCCGCTTAACACGGCCTGCTCCTCGCACAGCTTCCGCGCGGATTCCCTCAAGGCGGCATCCCCTTTCGCGTCGTTCATCATGCTTTCCGCATATTTTCTCACGGCGGCATCTATATCTTCCGCTATCTGCGAGAACCTGTCCGTTGTTATGTAGTAGCTGTATTCCTTTATCATCTTTCTATAAAATTTCCAGTCAAGTTCTTTTTACATCTCTAGTTTTCGCACAGAAGCGGTCTCGTTTTCCCACTCTATGCTGCTTGCTTTTTTAGCGCGGATCTTTGCCCATTCTCTTGTTCCCTTAATCTGGTCTTCCATTGTCTGGCTGAGCGGAACCATATTTTCAATTGTTTTTTCAATGTATGACTGATCTAGTTCTTTTCCATCATCAAAAGCGTCATAAAGTGAAGAGATAATGATTTCTTCTATCTCTGAGCCGCTGAATCCAATGGACTTTTCAGCAAGTTTTTCGATATTAAACCCCTTGGAATCTCTGTTTCTTTTCTCAAGATGAATCTTAAATATCTCTTTTCGCTCTTCTTTTGAAGGCAGGTCCACAAAGAAAATCTCATCAAAGCGTCCTTTCCTCAAAAGCTCCGGAGGCAGCTGGCTTACATTGTTGCAAGTCGCAACCACAAAGACAGGAGTCTTTTTTTCCTGCAGCCAAGTCAGAAAAGTTCCAAACACCCTGGCAGTCGTTCCGCCGTCTGTCTGTCCGCTTGAGCCAAGGCCGCTAAATCCCTTTTCCATTTCATCAAGCCATAAAATGGAAGGCGCAATGCTTTCTGCTGTCTGGATGGCACGCCTCACATTCTCTTCCGAGCTGCCAACAAGACTGGAAAAAACTTTTCCAACATCAAGCTTCAATAACGGCAACTGCCACATTGAGCTGATAGCTTTTGCTGTAAGGGATTTTCCGCAGCCAGGAATGCCTAGCAGAAGAACTCCCCTTGGTTCCGGGAGCCCAAAATTCCTGGCTTCCGGAGTGAATGCTTTGCCTCTTTTATTGAGCCATTTTTTTAGCTCATCAAGGCCGCCGACTCCTTTCATGTTCTCATTTACATGGCAGTACTCAAGAACGCCGGACTTCCTGATAATTTGCTCTTTTTCAGAAAGAATAATTTTTAGGTTAAAATCCCCGGTCTGAACAAGGGATTTTGCAAAGACATTTTCAGCCTCTTCCGCAGTAAGCCCTAATGCGGCCTCCACAACTTTCTGGAACAGCATTGGATTTCTGGATATTTCAAGTTTATCTGCCTCGCCGATGCTTTCGGATATGCTCTTTACAATCTGGCCAATCTCCTCTTTTCCAGGAAGATTATAGTCAACCACAGATATTTCCTTTTCTAGCTCAACAGGGACCTTAAGTACAGGCGAAAGAAAAACAACATTTTTCATTGATGTCTTTAAGCTATGCGCAACATCCCTAAGCTTTCTGATAACAACAGGCTCATTTAAATACGGATGATAATCTTTCATTACAAAGATACCGTTTATATCTGACTGAAGAATATATTCCAGGACTTTTATAGGATCCTTGAACTCTCCAAGAAATGAGCCGTCGGGATTTTCAAGCCCGTTTGTTATGCTCCATTTATAAATTTGTTTTTTTCTGTTCTGGGTGATGCGCAACAATTCAGATTCTACTCTGTTTTCCTCAAAGGAAACCACGTAGATTAAAGGATACCTGGCACGGATTAACGTTTCTATGGCTATGCCGGAATTATTTTCCATTTTTCTTCTCCAGTTTATAAAATCAGTCTTCTATAAATCCTGTAACTATTACATTACCTGATTCATCTATTATAATCTCTGCTGTTTGGCAATATTCTTCATTGGCAGTCAAGTCTTTTTTAATTTTTCCATTTTCAAGCTCAAGGAATCTTTGGTTGCCAGAGCCCGCCCATCTGCATTTAGAAGGACTATCCTTGATATACGGGCCGTCTATTATATAGTCGCATAATTTCAGAACCTGGGCCATGCTGTCTGCCAGCTCCTCATAGGAATATCCTGTATAAACCAATGTGTTCAAGCCTTTCTGCCTGGCTTTTTTTAACAGTTTTTCCAAGTCAGCAGGCTGGTCAAAAGGCTCTCCTCCGCTGACAGTTACGCCTTCTAAAATGTCAGCATTAAAGCGGCTGAAAATTTCTTCTATAGAAACATCTTTGCCTTTGTCCGGATTCTGTGTCTCCTTGTTGAAGCATCCTGCGCAATGGCGGGCGCATCCTTGCACCCAGACAACGCCCCGTTTTCCAGGCCCGTTTGCCTCTGATACTTCAAGTACCGAATTTATCCTCATGAGCACATGTTCCGTTTTAAATAGAACGTAGTTGTATATCCATTCAATGTGTCAAACTGATGAATTACGCGCTCTGCTATATATTCGCCTTCAAATAAAGAGCCTACATACTTAATATTCACGCGCATGCCAGGCAATAATTTATATGTGCCTTCGGCTTTGCCTTCCGCCGTGATAAAATTGTAGGAATTTTTCTGCAATGCTCCAAGGGCGACATTTTTTGCATCTTCCTCGTCCATAAAAGACTGGTCTATTATGTTATGGTTCCACATACCGTCTCCGTTCTTTGAGACAGATGTCCAGTCTGAGCTGCCTCCGACTTTTACAGCCACGTCGCTGGTTTTTGCGTCGGCAGAAATTCCCTCGCATTTCAAGGAATTCCAGCCGACGCATTTACAAGTTGAATAAAGCTTTTCTATTGACTGCCTTGCCCTGAAGCTTATCAGGCTTTTTCCCCATTCAAAGATTATATCATCGTTTCTGACCTGAATGTTGTCCTTTATATAAACTTTTGAGCCATAGGCGTAGAAATCTTTGCCGTATTTTTCAGAGCATAGCTTTATGTATTCCAAGTCCGTCAGGTTCTGTATATTCTCAAATGCCTGTGCCGGTCCGAATGGGTCAGTCTCCGCGGAAAGAGAATACGACTCTATAATATCCTTTATTGCCTCGCTGCAAGTTTTATTCTCAAAAGATGAAAAATGCTTGCCATGCGCAAGCTTATGCAATGAATTGCAGCAATGCACCTCTGCCATTTCATGGCCGTTTTCCATGAATATGCCGGAAAAACCAGTTATCTCGCCTTCAAACACCTCTTCAACATCATCTTTATAGCCAAGATGAACAGAAATCTGGCTTTCCAAGTTAAATGTTTCTAATTCAAGAAGTTTTTCAGCTGAAATGTCAAAAAGCAATGTGCACTGGCCAACACTGTTGAGCAGATCATCTACATGAATTTTTTTTAGCGCGCCTTCATGGCTTGTATCCAGACGTTTCCCATCCACATAGCAGATCCAGACAGGAGTCAAATTTTTATTTTCGTTGGGCATGGACTCTCCTATTTTTCTATTCTGTTCCCATGATAATATTTATTTTTTGCATTTGCTATACCTTCATATAATTAATTATATGATTCATTTTTTCTCAAATTCCTGTATCAGCTTTATGTTCGCCCTGTCTATGTCAGTCAGTTTGTCGTCAGTATACTCATTGTCCGGCTTGTACCAGGCGTACTCGTTGAACAGGGCCTGAAGGTCCTCGCTTTTGAACGTGCGGCCGTGCCGTGCGTACACCGCGTTGCGCCAGATTCTTAGCGCCGCCTTGGAAAAGCCTTCCAGGTCTGCCGGCAGAAGCGGGCTCTCTAGTTTTGCGTAGTCTATTCCTGCCTCCGCGAAGAAGTCCGGGCTGCCGTGGATCTGCTCAAGCTCCTCGCTTGATGCGTTTTCGTCCTGAACGTATTTTTGCTGGATGCGGTCGTAATAGTAGAAAACAAATTGTTCTCCATCAAAATATTTCAATCCCTGCCGATATTTATAATTAATAAACTCAGGAAAGAAAGAAAAAAAAGGAAAACACGAAATATCAATAGCTGTTCTAATACATTCTGACCACATATCAACTACTCCTATTTCAAAATGAATATATCCTGTAACACTATCATGAGTAAAAGATAAAATATCATCATTTCCGTCATGATTAAAATCATATTTAAATGCCACATATTCTAATATCTGAAACTTTTTTAGCTGCAAAAATAAATTTGATTTATAAAACCGCTCATTTTTTATTTCAGATAACTTTAAAGGGTCATTAAATCCTAATTCTTTTTCAACATTATCACCTTTAATTACAAGATAAAACATGAAAATTTCATTTCTTTTTTTATGAACCCAAATAACAAGAATCAAACTATAGCCAGGATATATAAATCTACATTCTTCTAATAATTTTAATTCAAATATTTCCTCATTAAAAAAAAACTGAAATTTTCTTGAATAAGAACTAATTATTTTTTTTAAATATCTATACGCTTCCTTTTCCTTTTGTGAAAAACACGGTAGCAGCAATGCA
>OQVR01000569.1_pt1 | contig 16479 bp, 9 predicted proteins | sample 1691521 | NCBI WGS metagenome assembly OQVR01 (sample SAMN03418256, study PRJEB22391) | human gut metagenome | biome: human-gut; feature: organic feature; material: feces | host: Homo sapiens | place: Tanzania | collected 2013-01
AAGAAATCCGTATGCAGCCATTGACTTTTTCAGAATATATAAGTACATTTGATGGTGATAAAGATGAAGCATGGAGCGAGTATATCGAGTTCGGCGGGCTGCCACAAATTTTGTCTTTCAAGACCAAACAACAAAAAATCACCTACCTGTCAAACCTTGTTGAAACGGTATATATCAAGGACATAGTTGAGAGGAACAAGTTAAAAAGCGGCGAGGGAATCACAGAATTGCTTCGGACATTGGCCTCATCAATGGGTTCTCCATGCAATCCTAGACGAATATCCAAAACATTCGAAAGCGTTGAAAAGAAACACGTGTCCAGCGAAACAGTGGCACGACATATTCGTTATTTCAACGAGTCATTTCTGATAACAGAGGCTTTGCGCTACGATGTAAAGGGCCGCAAATATATAGGCACAGAGACCAAGTACTACTTCACGGATATAGGATTGCGGAACAGCATTCTTGGTTTTAGACAGATAGAAGAAACGCACATAATGGAGAACGTTCTCTATAATGAATTGAAATACCGTGGTTATAATGTTGATGTCGGGATGGTTGAAATCATGGAGCGGAACGCTGATGGAAAGCAAGAGCGCAAGCGACTTGAAGTTGATTTTGTCGCCAATCAAGGAAGCAAGAGGTATTACATACAATCCGCGCTCCGAATGGAAGATGATGACAAAGTCAGGCAAGAGAAGAAATCTCTGATAAATATTCCTGATTCATTCAAGAAAATCATCGTAGTGAAAGACCGTATTACCTCATACCACGATTATGACGGAATCTTGAGGGTAGGCTTATTCGACTTTCTTCTGAATCCGGACAGCCTTGATTTGTAGCTTTTCCTCCATCCTCACACGCAGATCAAGACTAGAAAGCGAACCTCTCCTGCAAGAGATCTTCAAGTCCGGCACAGTCATCCATTCCGGTCCTTACTGCCTGACAACCGTGGAGAGGCGGTAGGAGCGTTGTCCGATTGCAGGCACTGTTTTTGTAAGTAATTGATTCACATCATAATTACAACCACATAAAACACCTGTTATCATGCAATGTTTCCTAAAATTAACTGCGGCTGTCTTCTTCGCTACAGCTTTGTCATTATGCCTTCGCGCGGAAAAGGTCGACAAATCTCCCGTAACCTCCTTTGACCTCAAACGCTACCTTGGCACATGGTACGAGATCGCCAGATTCGACCACCCGTTCGAAAGAGGGATCTCGCACGCCGCCGCTGAATATGTCCTCAGGGATGACGGCAAGATCAGTGTCACCAACACCGGATGGAAGGACAGCCGGTCAAAGACAGCCATCGGCAAGGCCAAGCAACCTGATCCGGTCAACAACCCGGCTCTGCTCCGTGTCTCCTTCTTCCTGTTCTTCTACTCTGACTACCGTGTCCTTATGATTGACGATGACTATTGCCTCGCCCTCGTCGGCAGCTCAAGCGACAAGTACCTTTGGATTCTGTCCCGATCCCCACAGATTCCTCAAAAAGCCGTTGACATGGTCCTTTCCGAAGCCTCCAGACGAGGCTACGACACTTCCCGGCTCATCTGGGTGAACCAGGAGCGAGGCATTGACAATCGTTAAAATCTGAAAGAGGCTGACTCAAAAGGTCAGCTTCTTTGTTTGCATACCAAGAAGTTCAGGAGGGTGCCATTCGGAAAGCCATAGGCACCCATGGCCTTGTGAACGGAAGAGTGCCCACGACAAAGTCGTGGGAGGGATTTAGTTGATCAGGTGTACAAGTATGTGTCAAACTTGGATGGAGCCAGGTTTAGCGTATGTAGAGCCTGAAGTTGAATCCTAGCCAGGTTGTCTACCGGCTGTTGGTTGCGGGATACCCTTATCCTAAGAAGGTTCCATCGCAATTCCCTGAATATCACAGCATGGCTCTTCGCTTGCAGTTGGCGAACACCGTAATGTCCCCTGCAAGCGGTTCAGGGGCATGGTGGCGTGCTCGCCGATTTCACCACATTTGTCCTTCCCTATCGTACTCGTTCCACATGCACGTTGTGTCCACAAATAAGTCGCTACCATCCATCTATCCACCTATCTATCCACATATCTTCTCCTACCTTCCCACCTGCTCATCTACCTTTCAACTCTCAAGTGTGAATGGCTTCTCACACCTAGAAACCTTATATGAAGAACATCAGCACTTTACGTTTCTAGGGGTGAACGGATTTGCACACCTGAAAGAGGCGGTTGGCATTTCAGGCCGTTGTGGGCAAGGTTCCGACTCCTAGGTGTGAATCTCTTCGTGCGCCTGGAAACGCTATGTAATGAGTATCAGCGTTTTGGACTTCTTGGTGTGTGCGTGACAAGCAGGGCTGAGATAAGACTGTATGTCGTTATGTGATTCTGTTTAGGTAATAATGTGCATGGACGGCGATCTCATTGGTGGTGTCATGCGCGGTGTCGTGGGCTATTTGTTCCCCAAACGGGATCAAGTGCTTAAGAAACCGGATCTCCTCAGTCGTTGTGCGACCGGTCCCGAAGGTGGCGCCACCCTCCACCGCCTCCTTCGCCGTGAGGTCCTGCCGCTCCGTTCCGAGAGGCGCTTAAACCTCCCGCGCCATCCTCTTTCCGGCTGAGCTGAGATTGCGGTGGCGGCAGATCCGACAGAAGAACGATTGAGGTCAATCACAGGGTAAACTCATACAAGAGCTCCGCAAAAACATTGCTCACAAGTCAGCGCAGGCTGATGCATCGCGGCAACAGACCGACAGAACCCGAAGCCTGCTTTGGAAATATAAAGTTCAACCATGGCTCCAAGAGGTTCCATTTGAACTCAAGGAGAAAGACAAAAGTGGAATGGGGGTTGGTATCATTAGCGCATAACCTCAGGAAGTATGTCGCCTATAAAACCGAGTCAATGCATAAACAGGCTCAAAGCATGGTACTTGTCACTGAGAAGTCACCATTAGGAATCGTTGTATAGGGTCAGGTGGCTCTGACAGAGCGTGACCGGCCACAGCCTCGTGAGAGGCTCCCGAAGGAACGGAGTTCCGAAGGGTGGATGGAGCGAAGCGGAACTCTGGATGAGCCTTTCGACAACTCTGTGCCATACTATATAATGAAAGAAACCGACCCTTTTGGGTCGGCCTCCTTCATTATAGAGTTATCGCACTATTACTTGTGGATGTTGATGTTGTCGATGAAGATACGTCCCGCACCGCTTACCTTGTAGTTGTAAGATCCGGTGTAGTTGCCGCTGTCGTCCTTGACAAGCACACGGTACATCACAACGACAAGTCTCGTGTTGGCCGTGGCGCCCTTGATCTTCGCCGAAGAGTGTGTCCAGCTGTAAGTGCCGGTAGGCTGGTCAACCTTAAGCACATCGCTGTACTTGGTGCCGTTCTCGAACTGGCCGTCACCCTCGATCACAACAACGACTCCTGAATCGTCCACCTTACCGCTTCCCTGCACCATGGCGGCATGGTCAAACTCCACAGTCACGTCCGTAGCGGATGTAAGAGGAAGCTTAGGAAGTCTGATGGAAGTGTTCTTGCCTCCTGTCTTGTTGAACTTGAGGTACTTGTCCTGGAGATAGATCAGTTCAAGGGAAGGATTCATGTCCTCGTAGCCGGCATTGGCGAACGCAGGCAGAGTGAAGGCTTTCACAGCGTCGCCATAGATGTTGATCGCGCTGTCATCTTTTTTGTTTCCGATCGTGTCACCGACTTTACCTCCAGCCGCTGTGTATGTATCAATAAGTGGAGTCAACCATCCGAAATCATCGAAGAAGCAGACACCGGCGGCTGCCTGAGCCACGTCAACAGTGTAAGTGTAGTTGTACTCGGCGTTCTTGAACACAACCTGGCCTGTTCTTGCGGTGCCTGAATTGGCCTCGAAGGTCACGTCAACAGGATAGGTTCCGGCGGCAGGAATGTTCATCGCAGGAAGCTTCACCCATGACGGAGCGGTGACGGTGAAAGGAACATTGGACACAATGTTGAGCTTTCTCGTCTCACCTATTCCGGCGATGGTGTTGACTCCTGGATATGTCACCGTGATGCTCGGCTCAAACTTGGCCTGCTTGACAGTCAGGACAGACTCGATGTCACCCTTGAAGAAGCGGATGGTTCCTGTTCTGTCAGCTCCAGTGAGGTTAGGCTCAGCCTTGAAGGTCTTGACAGTGGTCTCGACAACCGCCTTGGTGGCAGGAGTCTCGACTTCCTTGATCCAAGAGTCCTTGATTTCTGTCTCGAACGCCACGTTGGCCTGGACTTTGGCGGTGAACTCAGCTCCCTGGCCAAGGACCTCGACGGTGTTGCCGCTTGAGATGCTGATCAGCGGATCAAGCTCTCCGCCGGCAGCGGACTGAACGACATAGACATCAGCCACAGAGTCTCCCGAAGTGATTGTGATCTTGCCTTCGCGAAGCTTGGAAAGTTCGCTTGGTGCGCAGGTAACAGCGATCTCGACAGTCTTGCCGGCAGCCCCCTCCGTTGCGCTGAGAGTCACCCAATCGACATTTGACTTCACTGTGAAATCGTGATCAGAAGTAACTTTCAGGGTCTTAGGGCCGTCAGGAGTTCCTTCGAAGGTCAGAAGAGGGGTTGAAAGGACAATGTCAGCGTACTCCGGTTCCGGATCCTCGGTGGCGTTGCCATCGCCCATCTTAGTGATGAGGATGCTAGGCTGAGGAGCTGTGACAGGGGCCTTTGAAGAAGAACCGCTCTTGATGGAAAGACGGGCCGATCCTGTGTTTCTCTTGGCAAGAACGCCCTTTCCGTCAGCTCTCCATGTGGACATGCAACGGAAACGGAGCTCAAGATTGTCCATGTTCTTTGTGATTGTAAAGGCTCCGGAAACGATGATGTTTGTCTGGCCGTCAGCGTTCATGGAATGGGTGTAGGTGACATTTCCGCCGGTTGTGATGTCCGTTGACTCCTTGACTTCACCGATAGGCTTCCAGACAGAACCATCAAGGTACTCGAGAGTCCAATACTTAGGGCCCGTGGCGGAAGTTCTGGCACCGAACTGAACTTTGAATTCAGTGTTGGCCTTGACAGCTGTGGAACCGACAAAGTGCCAGTAGTCACCGTACCAAGGACCGGTGCAACGCGGATCCTGGCCGCTGACATCCATCTTCCAGACTCCGTCAGGATCTGAGGCGGCCAGGTCATTTGTCTCATATTTGACGTAACCCGTTCCGACGTTGGCGTTGACCTGGTAGGTCGTGCCGATCGTCGACTTGTAGGCGTTATTGAAAGCGGCGGTTCCGATCTCGAACTGGAGATAAGGAATGGCCTCCATGCCCTTGTCCTCAAAAGCGACGGCCATGATGGAATGGACACTCTTATCCGTACCAAGGTAGTAGCCAGTAACGGTCACCTTGTGGAATGAATAAGCGTCATCGTAATCCTTGGTGTCGTTGTAGACAGTGGCGAATTTCTTATCATTTACAGAAAGGGTTCCTCCTTCTGCGAATGATGCGGTGGCAGAGATGTACTCAACCTTGCCTGGAGCATAGTCAGCCAGCTCAGTCACATCCTTTGCTTCCGGATAGGCCACCTCGCCCTCAGAGGCGAAGAACGCATCCTCCAGCTTGACCGCGGTAATGTTGTTGAAAGCCACGACATCACCGGTCAGAGTCAGTTTGCATCCTGTCTTGAGAGTGGCGTCAGAGCCAATGACCAACATATTGCTTGCGCCATCGCTGACGACGAAGCCTTTGGCGCCCATTGCCACAACCTGGCATTCAGAGAGTTTCGCACGGTCCTCCGCCTTCAGGGAAAGGGCCTCTGTGACTGTCTTGGCATCAAGGTCTCTGAACCTGTCCATCTTCTGTTTGATGTTGATCTCTACATCTGAAAGAGTGGAAGCTCCTTTGACGATGATCTGAGCCTCACGTTCCGCATCAGAAAGGTTGGCGTCAACAGTCAGGGTCACATCAACTGTTCCCTCACCGCTGGTCGGATTGATTGAAAGCCAGGTGTCTGTGACATCGGCGACCCATGTGCCATCAGCGTAGATTGTGATGGTCTTGGTCGTCTCTGTCGCCGGAACCGTGATCTCGGAATCAGCTGTAAGAATAGCCTTCGACGGCTCATTGTCCTCAGAGCCACATGAAGAAAGCACCGCAGCGACGGAGACAAGTGGTATTAAGAAATATTTTAACAGTTTCATAACAATTCAATAAAAATTAGAAGTCAAGACCATCATCCCAACCAGGGTTCTGCTTAAGGTTAGGGTTCAATGTGCGGTCATCGATTGGGATAGGGTAAAGGTAATCCCTCTCCGGATCAAAGCTGAATGTGACACCGTGAAGAGGAATGGCGCAGCCATGATCTCCTTCGCTGAGGAACAGATCCTTGTCGATCTCCAATGAAAGTGTGGCCTTTCCGGCAGGCTTGGTGCCTGAGAGATAGAGGCAGTAATCGTTCGTGCCGTCACCGTCGATGTCGTAGACACCAGGACCCGGGAAATATATTCCATAATAAGGCTGGGCAAGAAGGTGACCGACTTTCCACCTCATGAGGTCATCGTAGCGGAAGCCTTCCTGAGCTAATTCAACGGCTCTCTCACGACGGACTTCAAGGATGATTCCGGCATTCGCTCCCTTGACATTAGGGTAGAACTGTTCTGTCTGGAGATACGGATCCGGATTGGCGTTGGCCTTGGCCACGTCAAGACCTGGCATGCCGACACGGGAACGAAGCAGGTTGATGGATCTGTCCACGTCATCCTGAGTGATCACTCCGGCTTCAGCCTTGGCCTCGGCGAAGTTCAGATAGACCTCACCAAGTCTGAAGACACACAGGTCATTGTAAGACTTGCTGAACTTGTCGTTCGCAAGGTTGTTGTCCGGCATGAGGAACTTGGCCATCTGGTAGCCGGTGAGGGTCACGATCGGATCAACACCAAGCGTGGTGGACGAATACTTGTAGACTCCGCCCTCCTCTGTGACTCTTGAATAGCCAGGGATTCTGATGGTCTGGCCAAGACGAGGGTCACGGTCAGCGACCTCATCGAGGAACTGCATGGTCTCCCAGCCTTCCTTGTCTGTGAACCTTGAGCCGTCCTTCATCAGGTAAGCATCCACAAATTTCTTCGTGAGACTGTTTCGCCCCTGGCTGTTCATAAGTGCCATCGCGGTGGCGTTGTGGCAGAGCTGGGTACCGTAGTCGAAGTTGATGGAAAGGATGTACTCGTCAGTGCACTCATCATATTCAGAGAAGAGCACAGTGTAGTCGAGACCCGGGTTGCCGGTCGAATAGAGCTTGAAAGGGCCATTCTTCATGATCTCGTCGGCGGCCTCGTAGGACAGCTTGAGGTAGTAATTGTAGTCATGCTCCGGATTGGAGATGTCATGGTACTTCCTGTATGTTCCCTCATAGAGGCAGAAACGCGCCTTAAGAGCCAACGCGGCCCATTTTGTGGCTCTGAAATTATGTGATCCGTAAGATGACGGAAGGTTGGCGATGGCCTCGTCAATGTCCTCGATCATGTGTGTCATGACAACCTCGCGCGAGTCACGCGGAGCGTAAAGGACAGGATCGTCGGTCCCAGGCTCATGGTCAAGCCATGGAACGTCTCCGAACTTGCAGACTTTATCAAAATAGAAATATGCTCTGAAGAACTTGCAGAGACCAGAATACAGAGCCGCAGCTTCCGGATCCTCACACTGGGCTTTGATGTTGTCCAGACAGGTGTTGATTCGACGGAGATCGCCCCAAGTCCAGCTTCCGCCAGAGTTAGGAACAGTCCTGTTGGTTCCGCCTTTCACCAGATTGGAAGGTGTGGCGTTGATGTACTGATCACTCTGAACGCTGTAAGGTGTCTTCGGAAGAAGGTTGTTGTACAGAGGATTAGTGAAAAGCTGCAGATCTGTGGCCGTCTTGAAGTAAGAATCCGGACTCAATTGAGACTGAGGAGTCTTGTTGAGAAGATCCTCGCAAGAAGTCAAGGCCAGAGCGGCAGCCGCGAAAAGTACAATATATTTTTTCATAATCATAATCAATTACACGGTATTAGAATGTAATATCAACACCGAACATGTAAGACTTCTGCCATGGGTAGAAGGCTCTGTTGTAGTCGTTCGAAGACCTGTTGAACGCAGCCTCCGGATCAATGTGGGTCGTGTGCTTCTTGAGAGGAGACCAGTAAGCGATGTTCTCTCCTGTGAAGTAGACTCTGACTCCACCGATGCCGATCTTGTTGGTAAGATTCTTAGGTACAGTGTAGCCTACGGAAAGATTCTTGAAACGCAGGTAGCGGATGTTCTGCAGGTAACGTGTGTTGACCCTGGCCAGCTGGCCTGTTCCGTTGTAGGCATAGTAAGCCACGGCACGCGGGAAATAAGCATCAGTGTTGTTGTAGTCCCAGCAGTTGTCAAGAAGATTCTTGTCCATGTAGGATGTCATAGGCTGGGAGAATGGTCCCCAGAAAGCGAATGAACGTCCGCTAGGATACCAGTAGTGGTTTCCTGTTCCCTGGAAGAACGCGGTCACATCAAAGCCAAGGAAGTCGAATCCCAAAGTGAAACCGTACTGGAGACGGGCAAGAGAGTTACCGATGATCTTGCGGTCACCAGGCTTGTCGACAGAGTTGGCGCCGATGCCGATCTTGCCATCACCGTCGAGGTCGATGTACTTAAGGTCACCACCTTTCCAGATTCCTCCAGGAAGCTTTCCGTTGACGTAGGACAGATCGACCTGAGAGGCATATTCAGCCGCCTCCTCATCGGACTGGAAGAGATCGTCTGCAACGAAGCCCCAGATTTCACCAAGCTTCTTGCCCACGTAGTAAGACTTTGCGAAAGTCTTGGTTTCGTTCTCGTACTTTGTGATCTCGGAATCATAGTCGCTCAACATCAATTTCACATTGTAGCCGAACGGCTTGCCGGCGATGGTGAACTGATCTTTCCACGCAAGCGAGAGCTCGAATCCCTTAGTCCTAAGGTCTGCGGTGTTCTGCTTCGGAGCGGCGGCGCCATAGAGTGACGGAAGCGCATAGCCATCAGTAAGCATGTCCTTCGTGTCACGGATGTAGGCCTCTCCGGTGAACTGGAGTCTGCTGTTGAACATGTCGACGTCAAGACCCAGGTTGTAGTGCACGGTCTTTTCCCATGTCAGGCCATCCGAGTTAGGAGCGGAGATGCTGGTGTACTTGGCCACAGAGCTGGTCTCGCCGAAGCTGTAGGATGCGAAGTCATGCATCGAGATAGTACGGATAGCGATGTAGTTGCTTACATTCTGGTTGCCCAGAGTACCATAGGAAGCTCTGATCTTCATGTTGTTGACAGTGTTCTTGAGAGGCTTGAAGAATGGCTCCTCGCTGATACGCCAACCGATTGATCCGGAAGGGAACATACCCCATCTGTGTCCGGAAGCGAAACGTGAGGTTCCGTCATAACGTCCGGAGAGTTCGAAGAGGTACTTTCCGCAGTAGTCATAGTTGAGACGGCCGAAATAACCGAGGAGAGCGTATTCTGTACGACCTCCGGAAACCGTCATCACCGTTGTTCCGTCAGTGTTTGTTCCGACGAGGTCGAGATCAGCGAATGACTCGGAGATCAGGTACTGGCCCTCGGCTCCGATGTTCTTCTGGTTCTGAGTCTCGTAGTTGCCACCAGCCATGATCTGGAAATTGTGCTTGTCATTCCATGTGTGCTGATAGGTAGCGTAGACGTTGGTCGAGTAGTAATTGTAGGTCTTTACAGTTTCTGAAAGCTTGTCAAGACCCGCACCGGAATCGTAGTACTGCAACTCTCCGCCAGGGTACTGCCTGTAGGCATACTTGGTTGTACGGCGGGTGCCTCTGGACTGATGAAGCCTGTAGGTGAAGTTGGCGACAACGGAAAGGCCCTTCAAAGGAGTGATGGTCACCTCTGAAGTGTTGGCGAAGTCCGTGTTCTTGTCGGCATTCTTGTTGTTGGCCTCACCGAAAGCGATGTGACGGCCGTTGGCGACAGCATACGAACCGTTGAACACGCCTTCAGCCGGACGGTAAACCCATGATCCGTCAGGGTTCTTCATCGGGAAGATAGGAAGGGCGTGGGCAGAGCTGTAGGTAATGGCGTTCTGTACATCATCCACGCCGATGTAGCTGTAGTTGGAGCTGTAGAACGATGTGTTGTTGCTGAACTTGATGTACTTGTTGACATCGAAATTCAGTTTGGAACGCATGTTATACTTCTGGAAGACATCAGGATTCTGCTTCATGATACCGGTTTCACGGTCATAGCCACCGGAGATGAAGTACTTGACACCCTTGCTTCCTCCGGAGAGGGAGATGTTGTGCTGCTGGACAGGGTGCTGGTCATTAAACAGCATGTGCCACCAGTCATTGTTGCCATAGTAGCGCCACTGGTTCTGTCCGTTCACTACGCGCTCGACCACCCAAGGACGGTCCGGATTCTCAGTCTTGTCGTTGACACGGGCGAGAAGCTGCTGCATGTCATAGTCATCATAAAGGACGTAGTTGCTACCTTCTGACGCCATGCGGAACTTATTGATGGTAGCCACAGACCAGTAACCTCTGGTCTCATAGTCTGTAGAGGTTGTAGGCTCCTCCCATCCAAAACGTCCGCTATAACGCACCAAGGCCTTGCCGTCCGACTCCTTACCGCTCTTGGTCGTGACGAGGATCACACCGAAGGCGGCGCGGGCGCCATACACAGCGGCGGCGGCCGCATCCTTGATGATCGAGATTGACTCGACATCGTTAGGGTTGACACGGTTGATGTCTCCCACGGCTCCATCTATCAAGACAAGCGGAGAAGCTCCGTTGATGGATGTGTATCCACGAATATTCAAAGAACCGTTTGATCCAGGGTTACCGGAAGATGTGCTGACATTGAGGCCAGGTACAGAACCCTGAAGCATGTTTGACACTGAGTGCGCCGAGCGGTTCTCGAGGGTCTTTGAGTCAATCTGGGTAACGGCACCGGTGAGGTTGACCTTCTTCTGGGTGCCATAACCGACGACAATCGTCTCGTTCAGCGTCAGGTCATCCTCCTCAAGAATGACTATGATGCTTGATTGTTTCGCCGGCACAGAAACTTTCTTTGTCACATAGCCAAGGGATGACACTTCAAGAGTGACATTCCCCGCAGGCACTTTCAAAGAGAAAGTTCCGTCCTCGGATGTCATCGTTCCGTTGGTTGTTCCGTACACGAGAACTCCGACCCCGACAAGAGGTTGCTGGGCAGCGTCGAGAACTTTTCCCGACACTTCTCTCTGATTCTGAGCGAAAGCCGCCGTTAGGCAAGCCAGCATCATCACCAGTGAGGCAGCAAGTGTTTTGATAACTCTCATAAAGATGAAAATTTGGTTTGAGTGTGTGTTAATAAACAGTATGATTAATTATTACTTGGCAAAATCCTCAACCTTGAACGCCTTCGGACGCTTCATGTTCTCGGTGTAGACATTCCCGAACTCGTCAGTCACCTTGATGGTAAGGTCGACATCGGCGTCAGAAGCCTTCACCTTGAAGAAGTGCGGCATCCTGTTCTCGGTAATGAAGCTAGGCGCGGACGTAAGGCTGGCGCTGTTGAACCTCTTCACTGAAAGCGCCGCGATGTGAAGCGGATCATAGGCCACGCTCTTGGTGTAGGTCAACTCTTTACCTGTCTCGTCAGTCACGCTGAGCTTCCATTTCGAATTCCAGTTCCAGATGTTGATCAGTACCTCGTTTCTGGAATTCACTGGATAGGCATTGACGTATTTGCCGAAGCCCTCTGTGGTAAGGGCTGGATTGTCTTTCGGCATCTTAGGGACATCATCGTATGAGAATGATACCTGATTGAGATCGTAGCTTCTGAACTGGTAGCTTTCATCCCAGGCCGTCGCCTTGTAGACCCACTTGATGTCTGTTCCGTTGATGTCCCAAATGCTGTAGCCGGCAGGAGAACCGTCCTGGCCTACATAGACACCCGGAGTAAGGTTGCCGGACCACCACCATGAACCGCAGACAGAACCGGCGTTGTGCTCATAGCAATTCGAAGGTCCGAACTTCGAGCTCTCAGACGGGAGCACGTTGAAGATCAAATGAGTGTGTCCTGTCACAAAATGAACCGTGTAGTCTTTGATGATCTGGAACAGTCTGGTGTAGAGTCCTGTAGACTCATGATCCAGTTTAAAGCCTGTACTTCCGTTTGGATAGAAGATCTGTGCATGAGTCGTGATGATCAGAGGAGTGGACTTGCTGACGTGCTTAAGATCCTTCTCCAGCCAGTCAAGCTGGTCAGGAGTAAGTTTCTTCACATAGTTGCGTCCTTTAGTTCCGTCATAGCCAGAGCAGTCAATGTCATCCACGACAACATAGTGGATCTTGCCTATGTTGAAGGAATAGAACGTCGGAGAGATGTTCCTGACATATTCCGATGAAGCCTTGAGGTCTGCATCCGGCTTTACCGCCAGATAGTCATTGTCATGGTTTCCCATAGTGTGGAAGATCGTCAGCCCTTTGACATTGCCGTTGATTTCTTTAAGATATTCAGGGAAACTGTAATGTCTGTCGTACCAATACTGATCCCAAGTCATGTCACCGAGGGTCATTCCGTACATCTTCTCGCCGCTGTGCTTCTGCATGTAGCTGTTAAGATCATCGGTGAAGACCTTGAACTGGGATCTGTCGTTTGTTCTGTTGGCAAGATGCATGTCACCGAAGAAGAACATCTTGTACTTTGTCTGATCTCCGGATTCAACCAGCGAAAAGTCCTTTCTCTCGGCCTTGTTTGTGTTTTCGGTCAAAAGCGAGTAAAGCTGAGGAAGAACACCCTGCGTCGGAACGTCATAGCCGCTTGGGACAGAGACAAAGACATAGCCGAACTTCTTGTCGGATTTCATCTGGTAGACCCCGTCCGCATTGGTCAGGACCACTTCCACGCCGTCAGAAACGACGACATCCTTGAGTCCTTTGCCGGCACAGGAAACAATACCGTAGACATTCGCGCCTTTTTCAGGTGACAGATCCCCGGAATTGACCGTCAGGGACATGGTTCCAATCTTCTTGACGGTGCTTCCACGGCGTACGCCAACACCATATTTGCCCGAATAGATCCCGTCAAACAAGGCTATTGTGAAAGCGTTGTCGTTAACCGATTTGATCGCGCAGTCGTGATCCTGTCCAGCTGGATCGGTCAGCACAATGACATCTGTCTTCGCGGGAGCTTTCTTGAACAGCACCTTGAAGGTGATTTCCGACGTGCCTTCTTTGATCGAGACAGATTCCGGCACATTGAACTGCACATCGAAATCTTTCGAGTCATCAGCTTTCTCGCCGCATGAGAAGGCCGCAGTCATGACAACGACCATACTTGCGAGGAAAGATAAAAAACGTTTCATATTTTAAAACACAATTTTGTTAATCATACTGTTTAGCAAAACCCTAGGCATTGGATTTCGCCAGATTTCTCTCGCTCTTGATCAGCAGGGCGCAGAGGAAGACTCCGATGAGGGCGCCTACTGCTACGGAGAGCATCGCGGTGTCCCAAGAGCTGCCGACGGCGATTCCACCGACAAGGATCTTGGAGCAGACGGCGTCACCGAGGAGGTAGCCGAACAGACCCACGAATCCGGCGGCTGTTCCGGCGGCGTTCTTAGGAACGAGATTCAAGGCCTGGACTCCAGTCAGGGCCACAGGGCCGTAGATGAAGAATCCGATCATACACAAAGCGATGTAGATCAAGGTCTTCTGCAAAGCCGGAGCGGCGGAGATGATACCAGAGCCGACCATCCAATAAAGCAGGACGCCGAGCAGGCAGAAGAACATACAGATCACGTTCATCGGAGCGCAGCGGCCTTTGAATATCTTGGACGTGGCCCAGCCGCAGGCAAGTGTGCCGACGGCGCCGACGATGTTGTGCACGGAGAAAGCGATCTTGCTCTCGGCTGCGGTCATTATGGACTTTTCCTGAAGATAGGTCGGAGCCCAGTCACCGATGCCGTAACGAACCATATAAACGGCCACGTTGGAGATGGCGACAATCCACAGGAGCTTGTTCTTGAACACATAGTCCACGAACAGGGTCTTGAACGGAAGCTTCTCGTCAGCTGAGCCTTTGGACTTGATTCCTGACCAGTCCTTTCTCCAGTCCTGGACTGAAGGAAGACCGCAGGACTCCGGCGTGTCACGGATAGCCCACCAGCAGAACACCGCGATCAGAATGGCGATGACGGCCGGGAACACGAAATCGCCCCTCCAGCTCTGAGTGCTGCCGAAAGCGTCAAAGATCATCACACCGGCGATGGCAAGGAATCCAAGGGAGAAGCTGCCGATGGTGTGCGATACATTCCACACGCTCATCTTGAAGCTTCGTTCGTTCTGGCTGAACCAATGCGCCATAATTCTGCCGCAAGGAGGCCAGCCGAAACCGCTCAGCCAACCTACTATCAGCATAAGTGTGAATATGATGGCGGTGTTCACCGCGGTGTTGGCCCCGAACGGGATAAGGCCTGTCAAGATCATCGTGAGGGCCGAAAGGACAAGACCGACACAAAGGAACTTCCTGGCGTCAGATCTGTCGGAGACGCTTCCCATAATGAATTTCGAGAAGGCGTACGCTATGGAGACAGCCGACATCGCGAGGCCGGCCTTGCCCGCGTCGATGATCCCGTCGTGGATCATATCCGGAGCGGCCAAAGACAGGTTCTTACGTACAAGATAGTAAGCTGCATATCCGAAAAACGCACCCAGAAAGACCTTGGTGCGCATTGCCTTATAGGTTTTGTCCACCTTGTCCTCTGCGAGAGGTTTACCCGCCTTTGGCGGATCAAGAAAACGTGACATAAATATTATTATTCGTTATTATAACATTTTAATCATGCAAATTTATCCATTTTGGCCCTAAAAAGCAAAAATTAAGCTTTACATTTTGGTAATATATCGTGACATTATAAAAAAGGGCCGGCCGGAATCCCGGTCAGCCCCTTTCTGAAGTTTTCATCGTAAAAAGCACTATCTCTTAGCAAGCTCGGCGTCAACGAAGAACGCTCCGGCCTCGCCGGCCTTCTTGAGCCTCTCGACAATCGTCAGAGCGGAATCTTCCTCCTCGACCTGCTCACGGACAAATCCCCAAAGGAAGTCCTGTGTCGCCTTGTCCCTCTCGGCGGAAGCCAGATCAACAAGGTCATTGACGAGACCAGAGACATGGCACTCATGCTCGTAGACATTCTGGAAGACATCCAGGAGCGAGCCCCAGCCGTCAGGAACGACATCAATCATTCCTACCTTGACCTCACCGCCGCGCTTGATGGCGTAGTCAGCGAGTTTGAGGGCATGTTCCTTCTCCTCCCCGGACTGCCTGAGCATCCAGTTCGCGGCACCGTTCCATCCTTCCTTCTTGAGGTAGAAGGCCATCTGAAGATAAAGATTCGAAGACCAAAGCTCAGCGACGATCTGATCGTTGAAAGCCTTAACAAGTTTCTCTGAAATCATAATATTTTGAATTTTTTAAATCAACAAACGAATATGTCAAATGCGAAAAGCGTGCCCGAAACGGCATATTGGCAATTTTAATTATTAAAATTTGATGTAGTGGACATATTCCTTCCTGGCAGGAATGAGCGGCTCGGACCTCAAACCCACTTTCTTAAAGTCAATCTCCTTAAGATCAATGCATCTGATACCTCCGTCGTACATCGACCGGTAGTAGAACCGCAGACCTGACATGTCAGTGACACAAGTGCACTGGGTGGCGCTCGGAATGTCAGCCGGCTCCTGGCCCTGCGCGAACTGCGCCCCGATCGGAATCTCCATCGATCCAAGAATATGAAAGGCCGTGAAGACGGATCCCTCGGCATTCGGCTTCTGCGGTGCGGTGTTCTGGAAGAAGGCCGCGCGGACAAACCTTGAAGGCGGCGTGAAATCCCCTGGCAGACCAAGCATCGCGCTTCCTCCACCGAAAGAAGACAGGGACATATTCCCAAGCGTGTGAGGCTCAGTGCGTCCAGGAAGGAGGTTGACATAGTTGTTGAGATTGGTGAGCTGCCAGTCGAACGAAGGCGAGTTGGTCAGCACGCCGAGGGTGTTCTCATAGAAAACGCACTTCCCGTCAATGATCTCCAGCACGATCTGGCGGCCGGAGGGCTCGGCGAACCTCCAATGCACGGTCGAAGAGCGAGGATCAAATCCGTGAATATGCACCTTAGCGATCTCGGCCTTGACCTCATCGACTGTGGCGCAACGTCCAAGGATATAGGAAACCAACTGGAAATCAGAGATATTCGTCTCATAATTAGCTTCTGAATATTCCTCATACCTTCCATAGTCCGGGAAATAGAAAAGGCCGGCGGAGAGTCCTTTCTCGTTTATTCCCTCCATCATCAGCTCGTCCTGGACCACAGCCACGCCGACGTAGCCGTATTTTGAAGTGAAGCTGCGGCCGGTTCCGCCGCCGGGGATGAAGGATTTCCAGGTGTGGCCTCTGGGCACGACAACCCAGCGGCAGTCATTGTCCGAGGCGGCCCACTCGATCGTGCGCGCCACCACGGTGCTTCCGTCCTTGGCTTTGAGGGTGATGCC
>OQVR01000570.1_pt1 | contig 16471 bp, 19 predicted proteins | sample 1691521 | NCBI WGS metagenome assembly OQVR01 (sample SAMN03418256, study PRJEB22391) | human gut metagenome | biome: human-gut; feature: organic feature; material: feces | host: Homo sapiens | place: Tanzania | collected 2013-01
TTTACTTTGATGTAATTAGCCGTGAAAACGACATTACTCTTGGCACTGCGATTGGCGGTCTTCTTTAATGAAATTTATGAGGAAAGCTTTTTAAGTTTTCCTCTGTTTCTTTTTTGCATGGTTTTTCTTAGGTTTTTCTAAAAAAAGTCCGATAATCAACTGGAGCAATATATGTCAAACGCTAAAGTTTTAGGAAAATCAATTCTCCTCATCATTCTTATTTTAGTTCTTGTTTTGTTCGGACTTCTTTGGTTTGACTATCTGGGAATAATTCATGCTAAGAGAGCTTTTGCGCCTTTGTTTAAATTAGCTGGGCTTTCTCCGCAGACTTCTGTTTCAGCTTCATCTTCAAAAGAGCTTGTTGAGGCTGACCTTGACAATGACCGTTTTGCAAAAAGACTTGAGGCGCTTGATATTCGTTCGCAGGAGCTTGCAAAAAGAGAATCTGAAGTAAAAGAGCGCGAGGATGCGAATGCTCAGATTGCTCAGGAGCTTGAAGATAAAGAAAAAACTCAGGCTGAACGTGAAAAAACATTTAATAATTTAGTAAAAAAGTACGATGATAGAAGTGTAAACATCGAGCAAATTGTTGCTAATTTGAACGGTATGCCGCCAAAAAGCGCAGTTGGAATTCTTATTGAAATGGACGATCAGGATGTAATTGATGTTCTGCGCCGCGCCGATGAGATTGCTGCCGCCTCTGGTGAATCTTCTACAGTCGCATATTGGCTTTCGTTAATGCCTAGTGATCGTGCTGCTGAAATTTCACGCAAAATGGCAAACAAACCGCTTTCAATAAATTAGAAAAATTGCCTGTTAATGCGGCGCGCCGGTGTTTATAAAATCCGGAGGTTGCCCATGCAGGCATTAAGTTTACAGATTGTAAATCCACAGCAGGAACGCGATGTTTCTGTAAAGAAAATTCCAACTGCAAAATCTGAAGCTAAAAAACCGTCATTTAAAGAAATGGTGGAATCCGCTTCAAAAAAAGATCTGGCAGACAATTCTCCTTCCAAAGAAAAAGTTCAAAAAGTTTCAAATGCTTCTGATGAGCCGGATGCAAATTCCGTAGAAGAAAAACCTAGCACAGAAGTTCAAAATTCTTCTTCGGCTGTTTTTGCTTCGTTTGCGGTTGTTCAAGAACCTTCTGTTCAGGCAGAATCTTCCGTTAATTTAGATTTTCAAACTGAACTTTCTTCTGATTCTGAAATTTTGCCTTCTAGCGAGCAGCTTGCGTTTTTGCGTTCTGAAGATTTTTCTTTGGAAAACAAAACAGATGATTTTTCTGCAGAAAACAATTTCTTTCTTTCGTTGAAGGAAATGCAGAATTTGCAGGCGGCGCAGAATCTTTCTGTTGACGAGCCTGGGAAATTCTTGGAAAACATAAAACCTGCCGAGCATTTTTCTTCTTCTGATGAAAAGTTGTCCCTTGTATCTTTGCAGTCTAGTCCAGATGAAACTGCGGTCTTGCAAAATTCCGCGGAACTTTCTCAGCTTGGAATTTCTTTAGAATCTGGCGAAAAGAAACCGGATTTTTTCAAGCTTGAACTTTCTTCTTCCGATGGAAAAGGCGCAAAAGAAGTTCCGTCACTTTTTGAAAATATTTTTACAGTTACAGACGAGCGTTCCGTTGAGCAGAAAATCGCTGACTTTAAATCTGAAATGAAGTCTGATTATTCAGAGCAGGACAACAGTTTGAATCTTTCGCTTTCACTTTCTGAAACTGCAAAGCAGAACATTCTTTCTTCAAACAACCAAACCGCGGGAGCTTCCGGCTCTACGTTCCAGCAGATGCTTTCCCAGCAGATTCAGTTTAATGCGCCTGATTTTGTCCGCGCCGGAAACATTGTTTTGCAGGACAACAATTCCGGTTCAATAAACATGATTTTAAAGCCAGAAAATTTAGGAAATGTTAAAATAAATCTTCATCTTTCCGATAATGTGATTACAGGGCAGATTACTGTAAACAGCAAAGAAGCTTTCGATGCTTTTAAACAAAACCTGGAGACCTTAAAGCAGGCTTTTCAAAACAGCGGATTTGAAAATGCAAATTTAAGTCTTAGCTATGCCGATACTTCTTCCGGCTCATTTGCGCAGGGCGAACGGCAGCAGAGTAGCGAACAGTTCTTTTCTAACAAAGTTTACGGTGATTATGCGTCTTCCGCTGAAATTTCAGGAGCGGCTTCTTCACAGGCTGCATATAGCGCGGATTCTGACAGAAAAATCAGCGTTGTTGCATAATTTTAGTATACGGAGAAATGTATGGACGGAATTCAGTTGAATACAAGACTTAGCGATCAGGAAATGGCGAAGCTGAATATGCAGGTAGATTCTTTCAACAAGTCAATTACAATTGAAGGAAGAAAAGTTCAGCGCGACTTGGGAAAGGATGATTTCCTTAAGCTTTTGATTACTCAGCTTTCAAATCAGGATCCTACTTCTCCTATGGAAAATACAGAGTTCATTGCGCAGATGGCTCAGTTCAGTTCTCTTGAGCAGATGACAAATATGAATCAGGAATTTGCAAAGATGAATTCGATGCTTGTTTCTTCACAGGCTGTAGGAACAATCGGAAAAACTGTTGACATTACGCTTGGCGACACAAAGACGACTGGAGTTGTTGAAGCCGTAACTTACGGAGCAAATCCGCAGGTGCGTGTAAATAATATGTATTATGACATGAAACAAATCTCCGCAGTTTACGGAGAATGAGTTCAGGTTGGGGAACTCTATAAAAAATCATAAGAGGGTAAATTTATGATGAGATCACTTTATGCAGGCGTTTCGGGCTTGCAGAATCACCAGACAAGAATGGATGTAATTGGAAACAACATTTCCAATGTAAACACTTACGGATTTAAAAAAGGCCGTGCTACTTTTCAAGACATGATAAGCCAGCAGATTAACGGTGCCGCGCGTCCTACAGAAGAAGTGGGCGGTGTAAATCCTAAGGAAGTTGGACTTGGAATGAGTGTTGCTACAATCGACACAATATTTACACAGGGAAACCTTCAGACAACAGGAAACACAACTGACCTTGCGATTCAGGGAAACGGATTCTTTGTTCTTAAAAACGGAGATGAAACTTTCTATTCACGCGCAGGTGTTTTTGGAACAGACTCAAACGGAACTCTTGTGAATCCTGCTAACGGACTTCGTGTTCAGGGATGGATGGCAGAAGATGTAAACGGACGTCAGGTTGTGCGCACTTCCGCAACTCCTACAGACTTGGTGATTCCAGTTGGCCAGAAAGACCCGCCTAAAGCAACAGAAAATGTAAGATATTTCTGCAACCTTAACAAGAACACACCAGAAATCCCTGACAATCCGACTGCGGATCAGGTTATTGAAGGAACTTGGCAGACAGAAATTGATATTTACGATACTTATGGAAATGCTCATCAGGTTCAGATGAATTTTGCAAAAGTTCCTGGAAATCCAAACCAGTGGACAGTTACTGTAAATGTTGATCCGGACAACGCTGACTTTACTCAGACAAGAATCGGCTTTGGAACAACAGACGGTGTGCAAAATACTTACACTTTGAATTTTGATAACACAGGAAAACTTCAGTCTGTAGTTGACAGCGCAGGAAATCAGTCTAATCCTCAGGGCGAAATTGTTCTTCAGGCTTCTTATGCTGTTGCTGATTCAAATGCTGATGCAAACGGAAATCCATACCGCCAGACTTTCAACTTGAACCTTGGAACAATCGGTTCAATGGAAAACACAATTACTCAGGCCGCCTCAAAATCTACAACAAAAGCAAACTATCAGGATGGCTACAAACTCGGTTATCTTGACAATTTTAAGATTGATCAGTCTGGAATAATCACAGGCGTTTATTCAAATGGTTCTGTACGTACAATCGGACAGGTCGCAATGGCAAGCTTTACAAACCAGGGCGGTCTTGAAAAGAAAGGAGACAACACTTACGCGGAATCAATCAACTCTGGAATGGCTAACATCGGCGAAAGTGGAACACAAGGAAAGGGAAGTATGCTTTCTGGAACATTGGAAATGTCAAACGTTGACCTTACAGAGCAGCTCACAGACATGATTGTAACTCAGCGCGGATTTGAATCGAACGCAAAGACAATTCAAACTGGAGATTCAATGCTTGAGACTGTTTTAGGCTTGAAACGCTAATTTAGTTGAACTAGGAATCTTTAGAAAGTACTTTCTTTAGAACCTCTAATTCATAACCCAATCTTAGCTGGACAGATGAACCCTCGTCTGCCCGGCTTTTTTTATATAATTGCCGCTATAAAAAAATATTGAAAATGTTGAAATTATTTAAGGAGCTGTATTTGTTTGACTATCCCTGCATTTTCTGATATAATTAATCCACTTTTTGTGAGGGGTAAACTATGATTTTTCCACTTGAAGAACTTGCTAAATTTAAAGGCGGAATGTACGCCATTACTGTTGCTGCTAGCCGCCGCGCATATCAGCTTGCAAAACTTGCCATGATAGAAGATCCTTCTGTTTCTGAGCTTGTAGAAGACAATGACGGAAAAGTTGTAAGTCTTGCAGCCCGTCAGCTTTTTTCTGGCGAAGTTAAATACGCTATTGAAGCTCCTGCGCGCTAGTTTTGCTTTTTGCATTGATTGAAAATTGATTCCAGTAATTGTTGTTTTTGCACCAACTGCTTGCGGAAAAACTGCTTTGGCTGAAGACTTGTTCGGTAAAAGCAGTTCTTTTGTTTTTAAAGGAAAAGCCGAAGTTATAAGCGCAGACAGCCAGGCCGTTTACAAAGGTCTTGATATTGGAACTGCCAAGCCTACAAAAGAAGAACAGCAGGAAATTCCTTTTCACCTTATTGATGTTGCTAGTCCGCAGGAACAGTTCGGGCTTGGAAAATTTCTTGAGTCCGCGGATTCTTTGTGCGCTCAAATCTGGAGAAGAAAAAAAATTCCTTTGGTGATTGGCGGAACTGGTTTTTATATAAGAAATTTTTTGCTAGGCTCGCCGTCAACTCCAGAAAGCCGCCCGGAAATCAGAGAGCAGATAAAACAAAAACTTGCCGATTTAGGAAAAGAAAGTCTGTATGCCGAGTTGAAAATTGTAGATCCTGTTAGCGCAAAAAAAATAAATATAAATGACGAATATAGAATTTGCCGCGCCCTTGAAATTTTTTATTCATGCGGAAAACCTTTAAGCTCATTCAGCCTTCCTTGCGAACTTAGAAAGCAGTATAAATTTTGCACGCTGATTTTAAATCGCAGCAGAGAGGAGCTTTACAAGCGCATTGATTTGCGTGTGGAAAAAATGTTTGAAGCAGGACTTGCGCATGAAGTTGAAGTGTTAAAAAAATCAGGGCTTACAAAAGATTCTCCTGCAATGAAAGCCATTGGCTACAGCGAATTTTTTGTTGAAGGTCTTTCCCTGGAGCAGATAAAAGAAAAGATAAAATTCAACAGTCATCGTTATGCAAAAAAACAGTACACCTTTATGCGCGGAATTCCTGAAGCTTGCATTGTTGATGCTGATGACAAAGAAAAAATAAAGCAAATAATCTCAAGCTTTCTTAGTTCAGTGTTATTGTAAATGTTGTTCCTTGGTTCGGCTTGGATTTTACATTTATGCTCCAGCCGTGGCTGTCTATAATTGACTTGACTACAGAAAGTCCTATTCCCATTCCATTTTCACGCCGGGAATTTGACGCGCGGAAGAACAGCTCAAAAACCTTTTCCAAATCTTCTTCTGGAATTCCAACTCCAGTGTCGCTTATTGAAATTTCTGTTTTCCCAAGTGGATTCTTTTTTGCTTCAAGTGAAATTGAATCTCCATCATTTGTATAGCGCAAAGCATTTCCGTAGATATTTTCCAAAGCGCGTGTAAAAAGATTTTTGTCCATAAGAACTTGCTGTTCTTCAATTTCTATTGAACTTGAAATTTTCCGCTTGTACAATTCTGCGGCGCCTTCCATGTTTGTGGCAAAGTCCTTTAAAAATGATTTCAGTTCAACAGGTCTTAGAGTTTTTTTCCATTCTGTGTTGTCTATTTTTATGTAGTTGATTAAATCATTTATCATTGACTCAAGCAGACCGGCTTTTGTATTTATTATTGAAATCGATTTTTTTATGTCGTCAATGCTGTTTACAATTCCGTCTGAAACCGCTTCTGAATATCCTTTTATCAGCGCGACCGGTGTTCTCAAGTCGTGGCTTATTCCCATTATAAAGCGCGAGCGGCGTTCAAGATTTTCCTTTAATGCTTTTCTCATGCGCTCCAAGTCTTCTGTTAGCTGCAAAATTTCATTTGAGTTTCTTCGGCCTGAAATTTCAAGCTTTATGTCAAGTTCTCCATTTGCGATTTTTTGAGTTGCCTTTTGAATTATTTCTATTGAATTTGAAACTGACTTTGCAATTAAAATAATCACCGTGATTGACAATGTTTCAAAAACAAGTACAACAAAAAAAATGTGCATCATGAATTTTGGAATTCTTTTCAGCGAGCTTTTTCCTTTTGCATCGAATCTGCTTATAATCAGACCTTTGTTTTTATGGCTTCCACCACGCGTTTCTTTTTGCTGGTCTTCAAGAAAAAAAGATTGAAACTGATAGTCGTAAGCGGAATTTGTTGTCTGTACAAAATCAAAAAGTTCCTTTGGATTGTGCGTGCTTCCTGTTTTTAATTCTGGAATTGTAGAAAGAATAATTTTTGAGTTGTAGAAAACTAGAATCTGGACTTCCGGCGGAATTTTTTCAATATAGTTTTGAATCTGGTTCCAGTCGCTTTCAGAAAAATTCGCCTCGTTTATTTTTCTGATTTCCTTGTAGCCTTTCATCAAAAATCTTCGCGGGGAACTGTAATATGTGTAAATCGGAAAAAAAATCATGCACAAAGTTGGAAGTATTATAATTCCCGTGATTAAAAGCGAAATTTGATTTTTAATTTTCATTCATTGCTTTCCATGCTGAACTGGTAGCCAAGTCCGAAAATTGTCTTTATGTACTTTGGATTTGCAGGATCTTCCTCGATTTTTCTTCTTAGCCTTTGAACATAAACTCCAACCGCCGTCATGTCTCCGAACGGAGTTTTCCATACCGCATTGAAAACTTGTTCCGGCGTTGCTGGCTTGTTGTTGTTTTTTACAAGATATTCAAGAACTTCATATTCTTTTGTAGAAAGCGGAATTTTTTCAGTTCTTTTTTTTAGGATGCAGCTGTTGCAGTAAAGAGTGTAGGGACCGAAATTTATTGTTTCTTCCACGGAAGCTTCTGTTGCGCAAAGCCGTGCGAGCTTGGACTGAACTCTTGCAACTAGAACTTTCGGGCTGAATGGCTTTGTTACAAATTCGTCCGCGCCAAATCCAAGTCCTTCTATTATATCTTCATCAGCATCCCTCGCAGAAACTATGATAACAGGAATTGTGGCTTTGTAGTTTTTTCTGAAAGTCTTTAAAAAATCAAATCCGCTCATTCCAGGAAGATTTAAATCCAAAATCACCAGAGCAGGCGAATATCCTGCACTTAGTTTTTCAAGAGCTTTTTCTGCTGTATCAAATGCCAGCGATTCAAAATCCGCATTGTTCAAGTACATACAAATCAGCTCTGCCATTTCTGGAACATCTTCAATTACAAGGATTTTTGTTTTCATGGCTGAAATTTACAATTATTCACTAGGAAGTTCAAGAATTTTTGCGCGCCTCTAACAGATTATTATTATTTTTTGAAGGAATACTTCCTGATTTAATGCTTTTTTAACAAATGTTTTCTATAATAAATATATAATATGACAGTTGAAGAAATAAAAAAGAATACAGAAATAAATGCGTTTTTGAACAAAGGAAATGAAATCTTGGGAAATCTTGGTTTTACAGACCATGGACCGGGACATTGCGCCTTGGTTTCTGAACGTGCAGGCTTTATTTTGCAGGAATTCGGAGAAACAAAAGAAAGAATCGGGCTTGCAAAAATAGCAGGATATATGCACGACATTGGAAATGCCCTTAACAGAAAACATCATGCTGAATACGGCGGACTTCTTGCAAATGAAATACTTGGCAAGCTTGATTTTTCTTGCGATGATAGAATTGAAATTGTTTCGTGCATTGCAAACCATGACGAGTCAACTGGAGGAGCATTCGACAAGGTTTCCGCAGCCCTTATAATCGCAGATAAAACAGATGTAAGGCGAAACCGCGTAAGAACAAAGGAAATGTCCGCATTCGATATACACGACCGCGTTAATTTTGCAGTTGAAAATTCGACTTTAAGGATAAACCGCGAAAAAGGCCAGATTTCCCTGAATCTTCAGATTGACGAGAATATTTGCACAATGTGCGATTACTTTGATATTTTTTTAGGGCGAATGCTCATGTGCAGAAAAGCTGCGGAATTCTTTGACTGCCGTTTTAAACTCATGGCGAACGGAAGCAAAGTCCTTTAGCAGGTTTTTCAGTTCTGACAGTTTGTGCTGGTTTAAAAATTCTGCTTTCTCTTGTTTTTACGGTAAAAATACTCTAAAATACTTGACGATTAACATTTTACAGTTCATTATAGTATATTATGATTGAAGTAACGCGTCTGAACGGAAAAAAATACTGGGTCAATCCGCACCAGATTGAGTCTATGGAACAAAATCCTGATGTTACGCTTGCTCTTCTTTCAGGCAAAAAAATTGTTGTAAAAGAATCTCCGGAAGAAATCATAGAACGAATTGTTATATATAGAAAAAAAATAGGTATGCAGGAACTTTGATTCTTGCGTTAGCGGGAGGAAAAAATGGATTTGGCTACTCTGATAGGATTCTTTGGCGGACTTGCAATGATGGCAGTTGGTGTTTTTACGTCCGGCGGATCCATTATGGGTATTATAGATATTCCATCAATTTTCGTAACTATTGGCGGATCTTATTTTTCTTTGTGGATTTGCGCCCCTATGAATCAGATTATTGGTCTTTTTGGCATTATGGGAAGGGCTTTTAAAACTTATGACTACGGAGAAAAAACAACAGTTCAGAACATGGTTGCCCTTAGTGAAAAAGCCCGCCGTGAAGGAATTCTTGCTCTTGAAGAAGGACTTGACGACCTTGATGATCCGTTCCTAAAAGAAGGCTTGCGTCTTATGGTAGACGGAAATGACGGAAGTGCAATCCGCTCTATTCTTGAAAATGAAATGGCTCAGGCAGAAAGCCGCCATATGTCCTGGATTAACGTTGTTATTCAATGGGCAGGTTTTGCTCCTGGTTACGGAATGATGGGAACCGTTATCGGTCTTATTGGTATGTTAAGAAACCTTGAAGACAAAAGCGCCCTTGGTCCTAACATGGCGGTTGCTCTTATTACAACTTTGTATGGTTCCATGCTTGCGAACTGGCTTTTCGGACCTTTGGCTCAGAAGCTCATTATGCAGAATGGAAACGAAATGAATGTAAAGGAAATGGTTCTGGAAGGAATTCTTTCAATTCAGGCAGGAGACAACCCGCGTATTCTTGGCCAAAAGCTTCTTACATATTTGGATCCAAAATCCCGCAAGGCAATTGAGTCCGACATTCTGAAAGACTAGGCTTGGGGAGTTTTTCAATGGCAAAAAGAGAAAAAAAAGAACCAGCAAAACCGTCAACCGCCTGGATGGGCACTTACGGAGACATGATTACTCTCATGCTCTGCTTTTTCGTTATGCTTTACGACCCGTCTGAATCAGATGCGGTTCAAATGGCGGCTTTGCAGGCTTCGCTTTCAAACAATAATCCTGGCGGCGGAATTTCGGTAAGTCCAGGTAGTCTTGCCAACTTGGGAAACGTTGTAAGCTCTCTTCCTTCTATAGAAAAAGGCCGTGCTTTAGGTCCTGCAATGAAAAAGGCGATTTCTAGTTTTGCGCCGGAAGTAAAATCAAACAAAATAACAATAACCAGCGATGAACGCGGACTTGTAATTTCACTTGCATCCGATGCTTTTTTTGAGGAAGGCAGCGCGGAGCTTAACATTGAAGAGGCTAGGGGAACTTTGCTTAATCTTGCAAAATTTTTTGCTTCCCCGGAAGTTGCAGGCAGAAGATGGCGCATTGAAGGTCACACGGACAACAGACCTGTTCCTGCTTCAAGCATTTATCCGAGCAACTGGGAACTTTCTGCGGCTCGGGCGGCAAATGTTCTGCATTATCTTGCGGATTTTGGCGTAGATGAGCAGCAGTTTTCTATTGCGGGATATGCGGATACCCGTCCTAAGCTTAGCAATGACACTGCGGAAGGCCGCGCGTACAACCGACGTGTGGATGTGATTGTTCTTGATGACGGACATTTTTAGCGGAAATGCTTATTTTTCAATTTTTTCTAAGATAAAATTTAAAAATTCCGATATAAATAACGAGAAGATTTTAAAATCCGGGAGGACTTTATGGCAGACGAAAGCAATGCAGACGACTTGGGCGATGACATCGGAGCTGAAGTTTCAACAGGAAAAAAGAGCGGAATAAAAGGCGCGTTTCCTCAGCTTTTGAAATTTATTTTGATTGGTGTTGCTGCTGTAATTTTCATTGTTACTATCGTAGTTGTTACAACTGCTATTTTAAATAAAGGCGGAAAAACACCTTCGCAGTCAATTCCAATCAGCGAGGAATATACTGTAAAAAGAGAATCCTATGACTGGTACACTTCTTTGGATCAGATCCGCACATCGACAAGCGATCCTGTTCCAGCGAGTGTAAGCGTTACAATTGCGCTTGGTTACAAAAAGGAGGACAAGGCGGCTTCAACTGAAATCACAGAGCGCCGTATTGAAATCATTGACTTTTTGAGAAGATTTTTTTCAGAACAGACTGTTGAAGATTTGCGTCCGCAGAATGAGGAAGTTCTAAGGCAGCAGATCCGCGACCAGATAAACGATGATATTTTAAGCAACTCCAGAATACGCGATGTTCGTTTTACAGGAAAGGATGTTGTTCAGCAGTAAGCTGAAAAAAGGTGGAATGAGACATGAATGAAGTTCTGTCACAGGATGAAATTGACCAGCTCCTTCAGGCAATAAGCACTGGCGAAAGCGAAGCAGATGAATTTAAGCCGGTTACCGATACCAGGCGTATAAAAATCTACGACTTCCGCCGCCCTGATAAATTTTCAAAGGAGCAGATTCGCACGGTTTCCAATATGCACGAAACTTTTGCGCGTCTTACAACAACAAGCCTTTCTGCCCAGCTGCGTACTTTGGTCCATGTTCATGTTGCTTCAGTAGACCAGCTGACTTACGAGGAATTCATTCGCTCTATTCCAACGCCTACAACTTTAGCTGTAATAAACATGGATCCTTTAAAAGGAAACGCAGTTCTTGAGATTGCTCCTGAAATTACTTTTATAATAATTGACCGTCTTTTTGGCGGCTCTGGAGATACAGGCGGAAAAGTAAATCGCGACCTTACAGATATTGAGCAGTCTGTTATGGAAGGAATTATTGTCCGCATTTTGGCGAACATGAGAGAAGCTTGGACTCAGGTTATAGATTTGCGTCCGCGTCTTCAGCAGATTGAAACAAATCCGCAGTTTGCTCAGATTGTTCCTCCGAGCGAAATGGTCATTCTTGTTACTTTGGAAATAAAAATAGGAGAGGAAGCAGGTATGATGAATATCTGTATTCCTTATATAACGATTGAGCCGATTGTTTCAAAACTTTCGTCTTCTTTCTGGTTCAGCTCAGTTAGAAGAAGCTCCACAACTCAGTATCTTGGAACTCTCAAGGAAAAGCTTGCAGATGTTGAGATGGAGCTTGTTGCGGACATCGGTTCAATAAATGTTCCTATTAGAGATGTTCTAAGCCTTAGAACAGGCGATGTTATAAGGCTTAACACTATAAAGGTTGGAGAACCGCTTACATTAAGTGTGGGCAGCAAGAAGAAATTCTACTGTCAGCCTGGCGTTGTCGGGAAAAAGGTTGCTGTTCAGATTATTGAAAAAATCGATGAGCAGGAAACTGAAAATTTTGAAGAATTAACACCAGAAGGAGACGATAACCTATGAGTGAAGGATCTATATCACAGGAAGAAATCGATGCATTGCTGTCCGGCGTAGATGTCGGCGGACTTGGTTCAGGTGGCTCGTTTAATTCTGCTCCGGAGGTTGACATTGATGTTCCGACATTGCAGAATTTCTCTGGAACTATAAAAGACAAGCTTGCTGAAGTCATTAAAAATATGACCGAAAAAGACACTGTTCCTGGTTCCCCTACTGTCGAGGCGATTGGGCGGGATCAGTTGCTTGCAAGGCTTCCGGAAGAAGTTGTAGCCGTAATGGCGGACTTCTCTTCAGGGCTGAGCGGCGACCATCTTTTCCTTATGTCTCCGGAATTTGCTACAAAGCTTGTTGGTTATATAAACAAAGAGGAAAATCCTGCTCTTGATGACATGGGGCTTTCTGTAATTTCAGAAGTAGTTTCATCTCATTCAGGCGCGGAAATAACAGAGCTTAGCAAAGGTGGAAAACTTCCGGGACTTGCTACAAATCCTCCGGAAGCTGTAAAAGAGCCAAAGGCAATGATTCGTATGCCGCAAGGAACTTTTGCTTGCTTTACATATCCTGTTACTGTTGACGGCGAGCAGTTTACCTTGTGGGAAGCTGTAAGCGGTTCTGCTGCTGACGGAATGGCGCGTGCTCTTGGCGGAGGTTCAAAGCCTGCTTCACAGCCAGCGTCTTCTGCAAATTCTGGAATGGAAAATGCTTCTGCTATGGGTGGAGCTCCGCAGATGTCTTCTCCTTCCGCAGGATTTACTCAGCAGCCAATGATGGGCGGAATGCAGATGGGTGGCAATATGATGGGAATGCAGCAGATGCAGCCTAATCCTGCTATGATGGGAGGTATGCAAATGGGCGGCAATATGATGGGAATGCAGCAAATGCAGCCTAACGCTTCAATGATGGGCGGAGTGCAGATGCAGACTCCTCCGAATGTTCAGTCATTGCAGTTTCCGAATTTTGCGCAGTCTGTAGGTGGCGGCGAGCAGGGAAATATCAACTTGATTATGGATGTTTTCATGGAAATGACGGTCGAACTTGGCCGTACCAAGAAAACAATCAAGGATATTCTAGGACTTGGCGAAGGAACAATCATCGAACTTGACAAGCTTGCCGGTGAGCCTGTTGATATTTTAGTAAACCATAAGCCTATTGCCAAGGGTGAGGTTGTAGTTATTGATGAAAACTTCGGTGTTCGTGTTACAGAAATTCTTCCGGCTCTTGAACACGTGGCTTCATCTATGTAAAAATAAATTTGCAATGAGCTTTTGAATTTCATTGAAGTTTAAAAGCTTCGTCAAATATAAAAGCGGCAGGCTTGAAATGCGGTGGGGATAACGCAAATGGCCTGTTGCTTTGGGTGGGAAAATGAATTACTCAAAAATAAAAATTTTAGCGGCATTGCTGGTTTTATGCGCCGGTCTTTCTTTTGCCCAGCAGTCTTCTGCGCCTTCAGAAAATCTTACTTCCGCACAAATTGAAAATTCTCAGATTTCATTAGACTTTTCAGAAAATTCTGACTCTGGAGCTTCAGGCGAAAATACTTTTAGTTCTTCAGGCTCTTTTGGTGGAATTGGAATTTTTGTGCGCATGATTCTTGTTTTGGGAATCATAATTGCAGCAGGATCTCGTCCAGATTTTTCCCGATGACCTCCATGGTGCGGAAGAACGCTTCCCGGGTGGCGGCATCGGTGTTGTGCAGCAGGCGGGCAAAAAAGCGCTCCTGCACTTCGCGCCCCCGCGCGATGACCGGCTGCGCCTTTTCCGTGCACAGCAGCTGGGTCTTGCGGCGGTCGCCCGCCACGGCGCGGCGCTCCAGATATCCTTCCTGCACCAGACGGTCCACGTTTACCGAAACGAGATTTGCCTTGATTTTGCGGATCTCCACGATATCCCGGGCGGTGGTGCAGTCCGGGTTGTTGGCTAAAAACATCAGGATATCAAAGGCGGTCTGGGGCAGCTTTAGCTCCTGACACAGCGGCTTGCACATGGCATTGTAGGCCTGCGCGGTCTTGAAGCTGATCTCTATGGTAGGGTTCATGGGGCGCTCCTTTTGTTCTTATATGGATAGTTCATTTTTGAAGTATTATAGTGCAGATGAGGGAAGTTGTCAAGGGGAAAAGAGAATCCGCGCTGTTGTGCAAGGCAAGCAGCCGCGCTATTTCTATGTTTTGCACAAACAGCGCATTCTCTCCATGTGAAAAGTGCGAAAAATCTCTGTCAATCAAAAGTGTAATGTGCGAAGATGCAACAAAAATATATCTGAATAAAGAAAGCGCCCCTTGCAGTCGGCGGCAAAAAGCGGTATTCTTTAAGCAGACCGGGCAGCGCCCGGCGCAAAGAGATAAAAGTGATAAAACTATGTGAGAGAGGTACTCGGCTATGGCAATTTTGGTTTCCGGCGGTGCCGGCTACATCGGCAGCCACACCTGCATCGAACTGTTGAACGCTGGCTACGATATCGTGGTGGCAGATAACTATTATAACGCTTCCCCTGTGGTTCTGGACCGGGTCAAGCAGATCACCGGCAAGGACTTCCGCTTCTATAATGCAGACATGACCCGCCGCGAGGACGTGGAGAAGATCTTCTCCGAGTGCCCGGACATCACCGCCGTCATCCAGTTTGCAGCCTACAAGGCTGTGGGCGAGAGCGTGTCCAAGCCCATCGAGTACTACTATAATAACCTCAACTGCACGCTGGTCATTCTGGACGTGATGCGCCATCACGACTGCCACAACTTCGTGTTCAGCTCCTCCGCTACCGTCTACGGCGACCCCGCCAGTGTGCCCATCACCGAGGACTTCCCCGTGGGCGCTACCACCAACCCCTACGGCACCACCAAGGCTTTCACCGAGCGCATTCTGCAGGACGTCTGCAAGGCGGACCCCAGCCTGAATGTGGCGCTGCTGCGCTACTTCAACCCCATCGGTGCCCACAAGAGCGGCCTGATCGGCGAGGATCCCAACGGCATCCCCAATAACCTGATGCCCTACATCGCCAAGGTGGCTGTGGGCAAGCTGGAAAAGGTGCACGTCTTTGGCAACGACTACCCCACCCCGGACGGCACCGGTGTGCGTGACTACATCCACGTTGTGGATCTGGCCCGGGGCCATGTGTGCGCCATCCGCAAGCTGGAGACCGGCTGCGGCCTCTTCATCTGCAATCTGGGCACTGGCAAGGGTTACAGCGTGCTGGACGTTATCCACGCCTTCTCCAAGGCCTGCGAGCCGGTCATCGACTGGATCGTTGAAGAGTACGGCTCCACCTACGAGGCATACGATGAGCTGACCAGACTCGTTGCCGAGTATCGTGCAAACAACGGCTGATTTCAGCCATAAGTCTTACTGACTTTTTTAACCGACAGGACTGCCTGAAACATCGGGCAGTCCGTGTCAGGTTATAGCGATGTTTAAAATGCGTTAAGATTTGAATTGGATAAGGATATTTTTACTGCGTATGAAGAAAAAAATCACTTTCAAAAAAATTCTGAGAAATCTTGACGCTATCATCACCGGCGCTACCCTTACGGCCTGCGTTGTGATTGCAAACCTCAACGTTATCATGCGCTACTTCTTCAACCATCCGCTCCAGTGGAACGACGAGGTCGTCACCGGTCTCTTCGTCTGGACGGTGTTCATAGGCAGTGCGTATGCTTACCGTAAACATGCCCATCTTGGTGTTGATATCGTCACCAACGCCCTTAAGCCCAAGGCTAAGGTAATAGTTCAGGATATCATCAGTGTGCTTGAGCTTGCAGTTCTTATCATGCTGACTGTTATCAGTATTCAGTACGTACATAACCTTATATACGTCCGCGGCGTGTATAAGCCCTATGTGTCTGACATTCTGCGTTTCCCCAGATGGTGGGTCGGTATTGCCGTTCCTATCGGCTTCGGCCTCTCCGTTCTCTACTCTATCTGGTTCCTGCTGACTGACAGACTGCATATCATAAAGGTCAAACCCAGCGATGACGATGACGATTACAAGGTAGAGGAGGGTAATTTCTGATGGCATTGACATTCGTAGATCTTATCCCCGTATTCCTCGTGTTCATTCTCTACTTCATGGGTATGCCGATCGTTTACTCTCTGTTCGGCGCAACGTTCTTCTATTTCCTTGTTATTGATACCACCTCCAAGCCCTGGCTTATTCTCCAGAAGGTCATGAACTCGACTCAGTCCTTCTCGCTGCTGGCGATACCCTTCTTCATCATGGCGGGCTCCGTCATGAACTTCGGCGGCATAAGTGAAAAGCTAATGGACTTCTGTGAGTGTGTTACCGGTCATATGCGCGGCGGCCTTGCACAGGTCAACGTGCTGCTGTCCATGCTGATGGGCGGCTGCTCCGGTTCCGCAAACGCCGACTGCGCAATGCAGTCCAAGATGCTGGTTCCCGAGATGGAAAAGCGCGGCTACTCCAAGGCCTTCTCCGCTGCCATCACCGCGGCCTCATCGGCTGCCACACCCGTTATTCCTCCCGGAGTTAACCTCATCGTCTACTGCCTCATCGCTCAGGCATCCC
>OQVR01000571.1_pt1 | contig 16463 bp, 14 predicted proteins | sample 1691521 | NCBI WGS metagenome assembly OQVR01 (sample SAMN03418256, study PRJEB22391) | human gut metagenome | biome: human-gut; feature: organic feature; material: feces | host: Homo sapiens | place: Tanzania | collected 2013-01
TAGAGCGAATCAAGGAGTTGCAAGATAGGTTTAGAAAAGCCTTTTAGCGACTTTTACTCCTTAATAAAATGTTCAATATAAAAGTTGGAAGACTATAAGTGCTTGGTATTCAGCCCTAATATTCCTCTGGAATGATGACGAGTACTAATCTCGATGATAGGGCTGCTCTCTGATAAGAGGGTAGCCTTTTTCATATCGCAGGGTATAGCTTTCTGTATACTTATTCTATTTGTAGAATATAATATTTCCAGTTTTTTTACGTTATTAGATTGTGTTGAAAAGATTTACCATAATATGTTGCTTATTGCAGGTTTGCTTGATGATTCGGGCGCAGTATGACCCTTCTTACAGTCATTACTTCGATATGGAATCAACTTTCAATCCTGCTGCTGTGGGTAAACAGTCGAAACTAAACGTGTCGGCTGCTTACGCTTTGGATATGGCTGGATTCGAACACAACCCTAGGACGGTGCATGTGGCTGCTGATATGCCCTTCTATGCCTTGAAGAATTATCATGGTGTGGGACTTTCCTTGATGAATGACCAGATTGGTCTTTTTACTCATCAACGGCTGGCGTTGCAATATGCACTGAAAAGACCTTTATTTCATGGCACCTTGAGCCTCGGATTGCAGGGCGCTATGATTAGCGAGAAATTTGATGGTAGCAAAGTCGATGCTGGAGAGAGTGGTGACCCTGCTCTGCCTACTTCTGATGTGAATGGCAGTGGTTTTGATCTGGGGCTTGGCTTGTATTATATGCATGGACCCTGGTATGTGGGTGTTTCTGCGCAGCATCTTACTTCTCCCACTATTGATTTGGGTGAAACGAATGAGTTGAAGATAGATGCAACTTATTATTTCACCGGTGGATACAATATTAAGTTGAGAAATCCGTTCTTAACAATAAAGCCTTCTGTGCTTGTAAAGTATGATGGCACAGGATGGAGAGGTGATGTGACGGGCAGACTGGTATATCAACATGAGAACAAGATGCTCTATGTGGGTGCCGCTTATAGTCCCGACAACTCTGCCACCATCTTGGTAGGCGGTAGCTTCCATGGCGTGGTGCTAGGCTATAGTTATGAGATGTATACTTCTGCCATCAATCCAGGCAATGGTAGCCATGAGCTCTTTGTGGGCTATCAGACTCCCATCAATCTGGTAAAGAAAGGCAGGAACAAACATAAGAGTGTGAGAATACTTTAATATTCATATTGTATTGATACATATTTATATCGTAGAGATGAAAATGAAAAAGAATATATTGCTTCTTGGTGCCTTGGCGGCATTGTTGACTCTGAGCGGATGCTTCGGAGCCAAGTCTACCTCCATGGCTGGCAGAGGCGGCGAAGTAGTAGGCGTCAGTGGCAGAAGCTTTGCTGAACCTACTCCTTACGGAATGGTGAAGGTGAACCGTGGCTTTCTGAAGATGGGACTCGAGACACAAGACTCTTTGTGGGGAGAGAAGACTCCTCGCAAGGATGTATCTGTAGATGGCTTCTGGATGGACGATACCGAGATTACCAATTCCGAATACAAGCAGTTTGTGGCATACGTACGTGATTCTATCCTCCGTACTCGCTTGGCTGACCCAGCTTACGGCGGTGACGAGACCTATATGATCACTGAAGATAAGAATGGTGATCCTGTTACTCCTCATGTCAACTGGAAGAAACCTCTTCCTAAGAAGCCGAACGAGGATGAGAAGAGAGCCTTCGAGAGCCTCTATGTTACCAATCCAGTAACTGGAGAGAAACTCATAGACTGGACACAGCTGAACTATAAATATGAGATTTACGACTATACAGCTGCTGCCCTTCGCCGTAACAGACTGAATCCTCAGGAGCGCAATCTGAATACGGATGTGACCGTGAATCCCAAGGAGGTGGTGATGATCTCCAAGGATACTGCCTATTATGACGACGAAGGAAAGATAGTACAGGAAACCATCAACCGCCAGCTGAGTGGACCTTGGGATTTCCTCAACACTTATATCGTGAATATCTATCCCGATACTACATGCTGGGTGAATGACTTCCGCAATTCGGACAATGAAACCTATCTGCGAAGCTATTTCTGCAATCCAGCTTACAATGACTATCCTGTGGTGGGCGTAACTTGGGAGCAGGCTAATGCCTTCTGTGCATGGCGCACGGACTACTTGCTGAAGGGCTTGGGTCCAGAGGCTCGCTTTGTGCAGCGTTATCGCTTGCCTACCGAGGCAGAGTGGGAGTTTGCTGCAAGAGGTAAGAATCAGAATGAATTCCCTTGGGAAAATCAGGATGTGAAGAATGGCGATGGCTGTTACTATGCCAACTTCAAGCCAGACCGTGGAAATTATACCAAGGACGGTAACTTGATAACCAGTAAGGTGGGAATCTATTCGCCAAACTCCAATGGACTCTATGATATGGCAGGTAATGTGGCAGAGTGGACCAGCACCATCTATACCGAGGCAGGTGTGGATGCCATGAACGACTTGAACCCTACCTTGCAATATAATGCAGCCAAGGAAGACCCTTATCGCCTGAAGAAAAAGAGCGTAAGAGGAGGCTCGTGGAAAGACCCAGAGTCGTTTATCCGTTCGGCATGGCGCTCATGGGAGTATCAGAACCAGCCAAGATCCTATATCGGTTTCCGATGCGTAAGAAGTTTGGCTACCACATCGAGTGCAAAACAGAAGCCAGCAAAGGTAAAAAACAGAAGATAATATCCGTCATTGGATATAAATAGATAATAATTATTATGGGCGATTATAGCAAATTCAACATCGTATATAGACTGCAAAAGTGGATGGACAGCGTGCCAGGACAGACATTCCTGAACTATGCCTATAGTTGGGGTGCCAGTATCGTAATCGCTGGTACACTCTTCAAGCTGACCCATCTGCCTGGAGCCAACTTCATGCTCTTCTTGGGTATGGGTACGGAGATTATCGTGTTCTTCCTCTCCGCCTTCGACCGTCCCTTCGATAAAACGGCAGATGGAAGAGAGATTCCTACCCATGTAACGGAGGAATACTTGGAATCGGGAGAAATGGAAGCTGCACAATTGTCGAATGCTGCAAACTCAGCGTCAGCCAAGCCTCTGTCTGGTAAGCCAGCTGGAATCCAGTTTGCTGAATCTCCAATAGCGGCTCCGGCAGTCAATCCTGCTCCGGTAGCTCCAACTCCAGAGTTGACTCCGGTGAATCCCGACATTGTGGAAGTACAGGAGAACTATGTGGAGCAATTGAAGAAGCTGATAGAAACCTTGGGCAAGGTGAACGAGCAGAGTAACCGATTGACTCGTGACAGCGAGGAGATGGAGAATCTGAACCGCACCCTGACTGGTATCAGCCGTGTATATGAGATGCAGCTCAAGAGCGCAAGTCAGCAGATTGGCACCATCGACCAGATCAATGAGCAGACCAAGATGATGGCTAAGCAGATAGAGCAGCTCAATCAAATCTACACTCGTATGATAGATGCGATGACACTGAATATGCGTGCCACAGCACCTAATGTTAAAACAGAAAAATAATGGCAATCAAGAAAAGACCCATTTCTCCTCGCCAAAAGATGATCAACTTGATGTATGTCGTCTTGATGGCTATGCTGGCACTGAATACTCCTACCGATGAGGAACTTGGTGTCAAGGGAAAGTCTGTGGTGGAGAAAATCAAGCGCAGCCTGCAAGATGATGGTGCCAAGAAGGGGGATGAAGATAAGAAGGACGTGAAACTCGTGGAGCTGAATGTGAGCGAGCTGGATGCCTTCGTGATTCCCGAACGTACCACGCTTTATGCGGGTGAGCGATTCAATTCGCACGTGGTGATGGCTGCCATTGATAGTACGCAGCGTCCTGAGATATACGTGAATGGTAGCCGTCTCAGTGCTACAGATGGGCGTTATAGCTTTACGGCAGGAGGCGTGGGTGAACATCAGTTTGGTGGCTACATCTTGATGAAGAATAAGAATGGCGAGACGATACGTCGCAACTTTGTACAGAAATATACCGTGTTGCCTGTTCCTAATACCGGAACTGTGGCAGCCGACTTGATGAATGTGCTCTATGCCGGCTATCAGAACCCTATCAGCATCAGTGTGCCTGGTGTGCCAGCCAATGCAGTATCCGCCACGATGACGGGTGGTTCGTTCGTATCCAAGGGCAATGGTCACTTCATCGCCACTCCTTCAGCAGTGGGCAAGGATGTAACCATCCATGTTACGGCTAGGGATAAGGGACAGGTAAGAAGTCTGCCTCCTTTTGTGTTCCATGTGCGCAAGTTGCCTGATCCTACGGCTTACATCTCCCTGGGCACCGACCGCTTCAAGGGTGGTGGCTTGGCCAAGGCATCCTTGATGGGTGCGGCAGGCATCCATGCAGCCATCGACGATGGACTCCTGGATATCCCATTCAAGGTAGTAGGCTTCGAGACGGTATTCTTCGATAATATGGGCAATGCCATTCCGCTGGCATCGGCTGGAGCCAACTTCTCAGCCCGCCAGCGCGAGGAATTCCGCAAGCTCTATCGCAATCGTCGTTTCTATATCTCGCATATCAAGGCAGTGGGACCAGATGGCATCACCCGAACCTTGCCTTCGGCGATGGAAGTAATAGTGAAGTAATTTCAAATTTCAAGATTGATGAAAAAGATATTTATTATATTCATGCTTTTGGGGATGACGCTCGGTATGAGTGCGCAGCCAGAGGCTCGTAGGCAGCAAGCTCAGAAGAAGGCTCAGCAGAGCAATGCTGACAATATGACCACACGTGCCCGCATCTCCTTCCCTACGGCAGCCCCAATGGATGAGGATGTGGTATGGAGAAGAGACATCTATCGTGAGCTAGACCTCAATGAGGATGCCAATGCTGGACTCTATTACCCAGTGGAGCCCGTGGGCACTCAGATGAATCTCTTTACCAATATCTTTAAGTTGATGATGAGAGGCAAGGTGACTGTCTATCAGTATCGCATGGATGGTAATGAGAGCTTTGCCGATGCCGACAAGGTAAATCCTAAGGCGTTCCTCGACAATTATCATATCTATTATGAGAAGAAGGATAATGGCAGGATAGCCTTGGACAATAGCGACATCCCATCTCGTGAGGTGAAGTCATACTATATCAAGGAGACTACTTACTATGACCAGCGCTCTGCTACCTTCCATACCAAGGTGCTGGCTTTGTGCCCTATCATGACTCGTGATGATGACTTTGGCGATGGCGGCACCAAGTATCCGCTCTTCTGGGTGAAGTATGATGACCTGGCTCCTTATCTAGCCAAGCAGCAGATTATGACGAGCAATCTTAATAATGCTGCCACGATGAGCGTGGACGATTACTTCGTGAGAACGCAATATAAGGGAAAGATCTACAAGACCAATAATATGCTGGGCAAGACACTGGCTCAATATTGTCCTACCGATTCTGCCATGGCTAAGGAGCAGAAGCGCATTGAGGCAGAACTCGTGGCTTTTGAGAAGAACATCTGGGGCGACCAGGCTAAGAAGGATTCCCTGGACAGCATAGCCAATGCCGAAAAGAATGCTAAGGGCAAGGTGAAGGCTGTGAAGAATCGCCGAGCAGGTGCTTCTGCCAAGTCTTCGGTTAAGAGCTCCAAAAGCACTACGGTGAAGAATCGCCGTGCTCGCAGCAGTAGTTCCTCATCGGGTAGCTCAGCTAGGGTTACGGTTCGCAGAGAGCGCCATTAAGGCGTGCTCTGCTTCCCAAGATGATACTATTATTTAACGAATAATATAGGTAAAGAACATTAAGTATTAAAACAAAACGTAAGATTATGAAGAAAATTTTATCACTTGTATTTATCGTAGCTGCCATGCTGTATGCTACTAGTGCCAATGCCCAGGTTAAGTTTGGTTTGAAGGGTGGTTTGAATGTTACAAGCATGTCTTTCAGCGAGGATGTGTTTGATGCATCTAATAAGACTGGCTTCTTCGTAGGTCCTATGGTTAAGGTTACAGTGCCTATCGTAGGCTTGAGCTTCGATGCTGCCGCTTTGTATGATCAGAAGGAGGCAAAAGTGAAGGCTAACGGCGATGATTATGACTTGACTGGTAAGAATGTGAAGCAGCAGTCTATCAATATCCCTGTCAATGTACGCTATGGCTTTGGCTTGAGCAGCTTGGCTAATGCATTCGTATTCGCAGGTCCTCAGTGGGGTATCAATGTGGGCGATAAGAACTTCAAGTGGGCTGATACAGCTAGCTATTCTTTGAAGAAGTCTAATTTTAGTGTCAATGTTGGTGCTGGTGTTACTCTCTTGAGCCATCTCCAGATTTCTGCCAACTATAACATAGCTTGTGGCAAAACTGCTGAGGTGAATCTCTTGGATGGTGTGGGCAAGGCTATTGACAAGAGTAACAACAACTCTTGGCAGATTGCTCTTGGTTACTGGTTCTAAAATCAGTTATAGATTAAGGTATACATCTTAAAATATATAAAAGCAGGTATCCGATGATGGGTATCTGCTTTTTTTTTGCTAACTTTGCAAGTCGAAAGCCTGAATGATGGATATTTCAAGGTTAAAGAAGATTAGATATGAAGTATGTAGATGTGATATTACCCCTTCCGCTCGACGGAACCTTTACTTATTCTGTCCCTGATGGGATGGAAGGGAAAGTTGTGCCTGGGGTACGCTTACTGGTTCCTCTTGGTAAAAGTAAGAAATATATCGCAATGGCTACCCGGCTGCATGATGATAAGCCTGCATTCTCCTGCAAACCTGTCGAGGCGGTACTTGACAATACGCCTTCGCTGTTGCCTCAGCAGATGAGATTGTGGCAATGGATTGGCTATTATTATATGGCTCCTTTAGGCGATGTCTATAATGCAGCTATGCCTGGTGGACTGAAGTCTACAGAGAAATTCAAGCCCAAGATGGAACTCTATGTAGAACTTGCCAGTACGTACCGTAGTGAGCAGGCACTTCATGTAGCGCTCAACCTGGTGCAGAGAGCCTTGAAGCAAGCCAAAACTTTAACCACCTTTCTGAGTCTCTCGCATTGGGACAGTCTTGATGGCGATACGCCTAGGGAAGGCATAAAAAAAGTGACCAAGGAAGAACTGATGAACGAGAGCCATTGTACGGCTGCTGTTGTCAAGGCGCTTATCGACAGGGGAATTCTCTTTACTTATGAATTGGAAATAGGACGATTGAATACGAATGGAGAATCTCATCTTGACTTGATTAAACCTCTCTCCTTGGCTCAGCAAGATGCCTATAATGGTATCCTGATGCAAATGATGAAAAAGGATGTTGTATTGCTTCATGGTGTGACATCCAGCGGAAAGACGGAAATCTACATTCATCTTATCAGAAAAGCCATAGAGGAGCATAAGCAGGTGCTCTATCTTCTGCCGGAAATCGCTCTGACCGTACAAATCATGGAGCGCCTTCATAGAGTTTTCGGCGACCGGCTGGGCATCTACCATTCTAAATATAGTGATGCTGAGCGTGTAGAAATCTGGCAGAAACAACTCTCTGATCATCCCTATGATGTAATCCTGGGTGCAAGAAGTGCCGTCTTCCTGCCTTTTAAGAATTTGGGACTCGTCATTATAGACGAAGAGCACGAGACTTCCTTTAAACAACAGGATCCCGCTCCGCGCTACCATGCCAGAAGTGCTGCCATAGTGCTTGCCAAGATGTATGGGGCAAAGACATTATTGGGTACGGCTACGCCTTCGATGGAGAGTTATTATAATGCGCAGCAAGGTAAGTATGGCCTGGTAGAACTGAAGACAAGATACAAAGGTATTCAGTTGCCGGAAATTCAGGTGGTGGATGTAAAAGACTTGCGCCGCCGTAAGATGATGAGCGGTCCTTTCTCTCCACAGCTTTTGGCTGCAGTAAGAGAGGCTTTGAAGAATGGGCAACAGGCAATCCTCTTTCAGAATCGTCGTGGTTTTGCGCCGATGGTTGAATGTAAGGTATGTGGTTGGGTGCCGAAATGTAAGAACTGTGATGTCTCGCTTACGTTACACAAAAGCATTAACTTGCTAACTTGCCATTATTGTGGTTACACTTATCCGGTTCCTACGGAATGTCCTAACTGTGGCAGTACGGAAATCATGGGACGTGGTTTTGGTACCGAGAAGATAGAAGACCAGATAGTGGAAATCTTTCCGGAAGCCAAGATTGCCAGAATGGATTTGGATACAACACGTACACGAAATGCCTACGAACGTCTTATCGCAGACTTCTCTGAAGGCAGGACGAATCTTCTCATAGGCACGCAAATGGTTTCTAAGGGTCTCGATTTCGATAAGGTGAGTGTAGTAGGCATCCTGAATGCTGATTCGATGCTCAACTATCCCGATTTCCGCGCCTACGAGCATGCTTTCATGATGATGGCACAGGTGAGTGGTAGAGCTGGAAGAAAAGGTAAGCGTGGTTTGGTGATCCTACAGACCAAGAATCCTACCTTGCCGGTAATCGGACAGGTAGTGCATAATGATTATGAAGGCTTGTATCAGGGGATTCTGGAGGAGAGAAGAACTTTTCATTATCCACCTTTCTTCCACCTGATTAATGTGTATGTAAAACATAAATATGATAAGGTGTGCGAACAGGCTAGCCATGAACTCTGCAAAACGCTGAGAAGCTGGTTTGGCGGCCGTGTACTGGGACCCGATAAACCTGCTGTTGCTAGGGTTAAGACGATGAACATTCGAAAGATTGTTATCAAACTGGAAAATGGTATTGACCAGCAGAAGGTGAGAGAATATCTGAAGTTTGCTCAGCAACAGATGGGAAAAGATCCGAGATATGGAGCGCTGCAGATTTATTATGATGTAGACCCGTTGTAAGTTGTCAGAACAACCTTTTCTCTGGTAGAATTGTGGAAAATGGGATTGATAAAGAAAAAGGCTATCCGTTTCTTGTTGCAAGAACGGGTAGCCTTTTAATTATGATAATTGTAGTTATGTTTAGAAGTTGATGTCAAGACCTACTGCGAAAACATTGTTGTTACGTGTGTAGTCTGAGCTGTAGGTCTTTCCTATTTGTTCTACATTCTCAGAGGTCTTCTTGTGCTGATAGAAGGTGTGGAAGTAAGCCACGTTCAAGTCCATCTTCTTATTGATGTGATAAACACCACCGATAGCAGCAGAGTTAGAACTAACAACGAATGACTTGTCATCCATATACTCATCGCTCAAGCCATAGTTGGTGTTCTGCCAACCTGTACTCAAGGTAATCTTCTTGTTTACATCTACCTCGACACCGGCATTGTACTCTAATGTACCACGCTTCAATTCCTTGTTGCGATTCTTATAAGATGTTGCATTCTTGTCGTCGAACCAGTGGAAACCAACGTTTACTCTAACAGCATCGATAGGGCTATAACCAACACCGAGTGCCAGATAAGCAGGAATATCACCAGCAATCTTCTTGCCATCCTCATATTCACCGATAGCCTGTTCGAGCTCTGTGTCGAACTGAGTCTTCAACTGACCCATTGCTCCCTTGATTGTAGGATCTGCCAGAATGGCATCTGCAGCCTGTTCAGGTACACCACCTGCGATATAAGCATTGCGGAGATTGGCTGGAAGGTTACCGATACTTGGTACCTGGTTTACTGACTTGTTCTTCAAGCGGATACGAGTCTTGAACTCATACTTGGCAGCGAAGTTCCATTTGCCAGTTTTGAAATCAACACCGATGATAGGGGTGAAGCCCACACCGCTCTGGTCACAGCTCAACTCGATATTGGCAGCTTTCTCCTTAGTTGGGTCAAGTACCATATAGAGAGGCATTGCGCCAACCTTGATGTTCTCTACATAACCATAGTAGTTGGTAGAAGCATAGACACCACGTACGCCTGCGAATGCACTGAAGTTGTCGCTGAACTTATAAGCTGCACCCAGAGAGAGACCATAGTAGTACTGGCGGCCGTGCATATAACTGTTGTAGCTATACTTGCCTTCCTTTCCGAATTTATCATTGTTGGTGAAAACAGCTGGTACACGATACTGTGCTGCAACCTGGTCTACAGCACCAGCCAACTGGCAAGCTGCCATTGCTGTCTCAGCTACGATCTTTTCGAAAGAGCCAAGACCATTATCGAAGGTACACTTGCCACCGCCACCTGTGAGGGCGAAGCTAGCCTGAAGTGACCATCTACCTTTATTATAAGCATACTGGAATGAAGGGATGACAGGCGCAAAAGCCTCACCCTTGAATGTACGAGGAGTAATAGGATTGTTCACATTGTTTGTGAACAATGCATAATCATTTTCAATGCTACGTGTCTGGTAAGCCAACTGCCAGTTGATGGCGAGATGGTGACCTTCACCCATGAATACAACTCCGGCTGGATTGTAATAAACACCGTCGATACCAATTGAAGCCTCACGGCTCATCATTCTATTGAATGCAACATGCTGATTGGTGTTAGTGAGCAAACCACCTGCCAAAGAAGGTGTTGCACAGGCCATCGCAATGGCCAAACTAACTAATTTTAGTTTCTTCATCTTAATAATATTAAATAAAAACGTCCGCAAAGGTAACTATAATGTTCTTTTTCACTATAGTTTTCTTGAAATATTTAAAGCATATTAACGCAAAAAGCCCTTTTTCTTGCACAGATTTAAAAAACTGTGCAAGAAAAAGGGCTGTAAAAACTTCACGAAGCGTATCTTTACTCTTGTTCTTTCGGCTCTTGGCTCGCCTTTTTGCCGGCATTCTGTCTCACGTTTAAGTGAGGATACGAAATACGGGTATGGTAAATAGCCTTGAGTCGTTCGATGAGTACCTGTTTAGCGAGCGCAATGTCGCGGAACGTGATAGGGCACTCCTTGAAGAAACCATCTGCCACCTGTCCGTCGATGAGTTTATTGACGAGGTTGCTGATGCTTTCTTCAGTATATTCGTTAAGAGAGCGCGAAGCCGCTTCAACCGTATCTGCCATCATCAGGATAGCCTGTTCGCGGGTAAATGGGTTCGGGCCTGGATATTGGAACTGCGACTTGTCAATCACCTCTGTAGGGTGGGCATTACAGTAATTAATATAGAAATACTTGGTGATGCCCGTTCCGTGATGAGTAGTGATGAAATCCTTTATGATGCCTGGCAGACCAATTTTCTCTGCCATCTTCAGACCTTCTGAAACATGGCTTATGATAATCTGTGCACTCTCAAGGTCGCTCAACTGGTCGTGAGGATTAACTCCCACCTGATTCTCTGTGAAGAAAACAGGGTTAGTCATCTTACCGATATCATGATAGAGAGCTCCGGTACGTACCAGGAGACTGTTGGCTCTGATGCGGTTGGCAATCTCTGCTGCCAGGTTACCTACGGTGATAGAATGCTGGAAGGTGCCTGGAGCAATCTCACTCAGGTTGCGAAGTAATCCCTTGTTGGTATTTGACAACTCGAAGAGTGTAACATTAGATGTAAATCCAAACATCTTCTCTATAATGTACATGAGCGGATAAGAGAGTAGCAGGAAGATGCCGTTTACGGTAAAGTAGGTATACATGCTGGCATCTACGTTGAACACCTGGTTGTCCTGCATCAGCTGAAGGGCAAGATATACTACACCGCTGGATATAGTTACCAACAGGGCTGTGATGAATATCTGCGAGCGCTTGCTGAGTTCACGCAAACTGTAGATGGCAACAAGACCTGCTACCAGCTGTACGATGATAAACTCGTACTGGTATTTTACAGCTGCTGCACAAATGAGAATCATCGTAACATGGCTGATAAAAGCTGTACGCGAGTCCATAAACACACGTACGAAGATAGGTGCCATGGCAAATGGGATGATATAGACACTGAAGAAGTTGTGTTTCATCATGAGTGACACAAAGATAGGGAACAGTGTAATCATCGCATAAAGCATGGTAATGCTGCGCGGCTTATCGAAATAGTCTTTCCTGAAAAGTGTGAGATAAGAAGTAAACAGCATGACAAGGATGAAGATAAACAGTACCTGTCCGATGATAGTAGTTGTCAGTTCTTCCTGGGTAGAGCTGCGGCGCTTCATCTCCTTATCGAATGAATTGAGCACCCGATAGGTATTGTTTGTAATCACTTCTCCACGGTCCACAATCTTCTGACCGCTCATCACCATTCCGCTTGCCAGTGGAATGCTGCTCATCATGTCGGCTTTTTCAGTCTCGCTTCTTTCCTTATCATATATGACGTTGGCTTCAACATAATTGTTAAGGTTGCAACGGGACAAAAGCTGCCGCTGGGTTGCCAGCTTCTCATCGTAGAAGATGCGTTCGTAAGCGGCAATAGTAGAATAGAACGAACCGATAGGCACGCTCTTCACATTCTTTCCGTTGATAATACGTATCATACTCGTAGAATCTTTGTAGATACGATTATATTCCGTGGTATTGATGATGCCGGTCTGATAAAGCCGCTGAAGCTGCTGGGCTATGAGGCCCACGTATTCTTTTGGCAAACCTGGTACACCTTGGCTGAAGTCGTGCAGGAAACGGCTCACCTGTTCGCTGCCGATGGATTCATTGACAGTATAATAAGGTTGGAATTGCTTCATCAGCGAATCCTGTTCCCGCTTGATGGCTTCATCGGTCTTATAGATTGGAAAGTCAAATTTTGCGATGACAGAACCATACATCCATGGCTTTCCAACATCATACCTGAACATCCTTCCTTCGTTGCGAGGAAGGAACCAAACAATGATAGCAACGGTAATTAATATCAAAACCGTTTTTGTGGCGAAATTGCGCCAATAGTTCTCTTCTGGGTTGTTAAATATGCTCATTTTCCTACTTTTTTCTTACTTATTTCGTTTTACAGTGCGAAAATACGAAAAAAAACGGCTAAAATCGCAAAAAAAGATGTAAATTTGCAGAAAAATTTGAAAATAGCTATAAAAAGACATGGCAGATAGAAAAGTAAGGGTGCGTTTTGCCCCTAGTCCAACGGGTGCATTGCACATTGGCGGTGTTCGTACCGCTCTGTATAATTATTTGTTTGCTCGCCAACATGGAGGTGAGCTGGTGTTCCGTATTGAGGATACAGATTCTCATCGTTTCGTGCCTGGAGCCGAAGAATATATCCTGGAATCTTTCAAGTGGCTGGGTATCCAGTTTGATGAGGGTGTAAGTTTCGGTGGAGAGCATGGACCTTATCGCCAGAGTGAACGTCGTGATATTTATAAGCAGTATGTTCAGCAGCTCTTGGATAATGATAAGGCGTATATTGCTTTTGATACTCCTGAGGAGTTGGAAGCAAAACGTGCCGAAATCCAGAATTTCCAGTATGATGCTCATACTCGTATGCAGATGCGCAACTCTCTGACGCTTTCTAAGGAAGAGGTTGATAAGCTGATTGCTGACGGAAAGCAGTATACTGTACGTTTCAAGATTGAACCAGGACAGGAGATTCACGTGAACGATATGATTCGTGGCGACGTGAAGGTAATGAGCGATATCCTGGATGATAAGGTGCTTTACAAGAGTGCTGATGAATTGCCAACTTATCACCTGGCAAATATCGTAGACGACCACTTGATGGAAATCTCTCATGTAATCCGCGGTGAGGAGTGGTTGCCAAGTGCTCCTTTGCACGTACTTCTTTATAAGGCTTTCGGTTGGGAAGATACCATGCCTCGTTTTGCACATCTTCCTTTGCTTCTCAAGCCAGAGGGTAAAGGTAAGTTGAGTAAGCGTGATGGCGACCGCCTCGGTTTCCCTGTATTCCCACTGGAGTGGCATGATCCTAAGACTGGCGAGGTTTCTTCCGGTTATCGTGAGAGTGGTTACTTCCCAGAGGCTGTAGTCAACTTCCTGGCGCTCCTCGGCTGGAATCCTGGTACAGAACAGGAAATCTTCTCTCTTGATGAGTTGGTGAAGGCTTTCGATATTTCCCGTTGCTCTAAGGCTGGTGCTAAGTTCGACTTTAAGAAGGGTATCTGGTTCAACCACGAATACATTCTGATGAAGAGCGATGATGAAATTGCTAACCTCTTTGCTCCTATTGTTGCCAACAATGGTGTAGAGGAAACTTTGGACCGCGTAAAGCAGGTGGTACACATGATGAAGGACCGTGTGAACTTCGTCTATGAGTTGTGGCCATTGTGCTCATTCTTCTTCATTCCTCCTACAGAGTATGATGCCAAGACAGCCAAGAAGCGCTGGAAGGAATATTCTGCACAGCAGATGACAGAACTTGCTGATGTGCTTGAAGGTATTGAGGATTTCTCTATCGAAGGTCAGGAGCCTATCGTGATGAAATGGGTAGAGGATAAGGGCTATAAACTCGGTGATGTGATGAACGCATTCCGTCTGACTCTCGTAGGTGAGGGTAAGGGCCCGGGTATGTTCGATATCTCAGCCTTCCTCGGCAAGGAGGAAACTCTTCGCCGTCTTCGCAAGGCAATCGAAGTTTTGGGTTAATTCACAAGAATTTCTCTCTGAATGGCTTTCTGCTGAAGGCTATTCAGAGAGTTCACGTATTTATAGATAGCAACCAATAATAGTAATATCATGGTCTATAATATCGTAATATATTTCGTACTTTGGGGCATAGCCATTGCAAGCTTGTTCAATGAAAAGGTGCGCAAGATGTGGCGTGGTGAGCGTGAGGCTTTCAAAATATTGAAGCAGAAGGTGGATCCTAACGCTAAGTACATTTGGTTTCATGCTGCATCGCTCGGTGAGTTTGAACAGGGACGACCTTTGATGGAACGCATCCGCAAGGAATATCCGCAGTATAAGATTTTGCTTACCTTCTATTCTCCTTCAGGTTATGAGGTGCGCAAGAACTATGAGGGAGCTGACATCATCTGTTATATGCCGGTGGATACTCGGTTGAACGCCATCCGTTTCCTTAGATTGGTTCGTCCGGTGATGGCTTTCTTTATCAAATATGAGTTCTGGTCTAATTTCCTTCATATCCTGAAGCATCGCAACATTCCTACTTATAGTGTGAGTAGTATCTTCCGTGAGGATCAGGTGTTCTTCAAATGGTATGGCAGAAACTATGCTGGCGTGCTGAAGTGCTTTACCCGTTTCTTCGTGCAGAATGAGGAAAGCAAGCGATTGCTCGAAGGTATCGGTATCAAGGATGTAGACGTGGTAGGCGATACCCGTTTCGATCGTGTTCTCCAGATAAAGGAGGCTGCAAAGAAATTGCCTATTTGCGAGGCTTTCAGAACAGGAGTGGCTTCATCTCAGTCTGCGGATGTGCCTCATCATGATTTCAAGGTATTTGTTGCCGGTAGCTCTTGGCCACCAGATGAGAATATCTTTATACCTTTCTTTAATGAGCACAAGGATTGGCGTCTGTTGATTGCTCCTCATGTCATTGCTGAAGAGCATCTGAAGTTGATTCTTTCTCTGATAAAGGACAAGAAGGTGGTGCGCTATACGCAAACAACTCCTGAAGAAGCTGCAGAGGCTGATGTCTTGATCATCGATTGTTTCGGATTGTTGAGCAGTATGTACAACTATGGTGATGTGGCTTATATCGGTGGTGGCTTTGGTGTGGGTATTCATAACACCCTGGAGGCTGCCGTATGGAATATGCCGGTTATCTTCGGTCCGAACAATAAAAAGTTCCAGGAGGCTCAGGGCTTGCTGAAATCGGGTGGAGGTTTTGAAATCAATACCTATGAGGATTTCTCAGGTTTGATGAGTTCTCTGATGAATGATGAGGCCTTCCTGAAGCAGGCTGGCGATAAGGCAGGAGCCTTCGTGGCTCATTTGGCTGGCGCTACAGATAAGGTCTTGGCAAGTGTAAAGTTGTAATAGCTCCTTTATATACATATAATAAAAGGTCTCATGAAGAAAAGTATTCATGAGACCTTTTATTATATGTATATGTGCCTTAAATCGGGCGATGTACCTTTATTTGATAATACGGTAGTAATCTTCTTTTCTTGGTTTTACGGTATGAGGATGCGCTGATGCATACCCCAACGCTAAGGCACCGACACCCATCAATCCCTCTGGAAGATTCCAATCTTTCATCAGTTTCTTTCCTTCTTCTGATGCGAACATACCGTCTTCACGGTTGATCCAGCAGGAAGAAAGGCCGATAGAGTGGGCAGCAAGCATCATATTGCCTAAGATAAGGCTGCCATCTTTCACACCGTTAACGTTGCTTGCTGGTGCCAGAACGATAACGATAGTTGGCGCTCCGTAATAAGGGTCACTCTCTACACCCATGATTTCTGCGTTCATCTTTCGAAGTTGTGCGCAAATCTCAGGATTCTGAACGGCAACGATGAAAGGTTCCTGGGTTCCATGACCTGTAGCAGCCCATGTACCGGCCTCCAATACTGTCTTCAACTCTTCGTCGGTAATCTGGTCTGCCTTGAAGCGACGAATGCTTCTTCTTTCCCTGATGGCTTTTAAAACTTCATTTTCCATTGTATATTACTTTTTGATGATTCTTATTTAAAGTGATGATTTCTTTCTCTCTTTTATGCAGGGCATCCGCTCAAATCCTCTTCATCCATATACTGGCTGAGAA
>OQVR01000578.1_pt1 | contig 16428 bp, 13 predicted proteins | sample 1691521 | NCBI WGS metagenome assembly OQVR01 (sample SAMN03418256, study PRJEB22391) | human gut metagenome | biome: human-gut; feature: organic feature; material: feces | host: Homo sapiens | place: Tanzania | collected 2013-01
GGCTCGTTAGGGACTTGCACCCATTAGACAATACACATGCTAGTCAAACAAAAACAGGGCTGAATTCTTATCAAGAGTTCAGCCCTGTTTCCTTTTATCCCCACAAATCGGGGTTCTATCTCTTTATTTTCTTGTTCACCGTCCTTCCGTCGGCATACTGCATCTTCACGATATTGATGCCAGACTGCGGAGCATTAAGCTTTGTGCCGTTTATATTATAATAGGTGATGCTGACAGGTTGCTCACCATTACCGTTCAACTCATCTATTCCGTCGGTAGTGGAAGATATGTCGAGCGTCGCTCCTGCGCCATTCTCCTCGTTCGCCACTACCTCCTGCACAAGACTACTGTCATAAGCCTTCAACGTATAATGGTCTGACGGAATAAAATACTCCGCACTGCCCGACTTGCCTTGGAAGTCCTTTGCGTTTAAGTTGCCCACAGTAGTTATGTTGTAGTCCTTCTTGCTGCCGCTTGTAGCATAATTTTTCCACGGAGTTTTCTTTGTCGCTGTGCTTGTGAAAGCGCATCCCTCCACATACACATTTGACTTGTATCCGTAGCCGATGCAGTAGTGAGCATTGGAGCTTGAGTAGAGACAGTTCTGAATATGTACTTGTCCGAATCTCACACGTGGCATGCGCTCCGAGCATCCTTCGTCCCACCAGCAGTTTACAAACGTGGTGCGCAAGTGTCCGTTGTCCTCCGTACGGCTGTCACTGTTTCCCCACAGGTTGCAGTTGCGGTGGTCGTTAGCCCCTCCGCTGCCACCAGCCCAAGGTTCGATGAGATAGCGGAAACGGCACCATGTAACACAAATATTGTCGGAACCATTCACGCAGTCGAAGTTTCCGTCCACGCCGTCCTGGAAGTCGCAGTGGTCCACCCATATATATGTAGAGCCGGCAATTGTGAGGTTGTCGTTGCCGTCAATGTCGTAAGCTCCGGCACTCTTGAAGCTGAGGTTTCTCAGAATGATGTTCTTGCACGAAGATAGCTGCAGGATACCCGTCTCACTCCCTTTCGACGAATGTTTTGAGTTTACGAGAGCCGAGCCTTTCATTCCAATAACCGTCTTGTTCTGTGCATTCTTCACATTGTTCAAACCGGAGAACTCAATCTCGCCCTCCACATAGATAATCTTCTTGTCTGTTCCCTTCAGGGCGTTCATCAATTCGGTTCTGTTTTTCACCGTAACCGTAGTACCGCCTTCTCCACCGGTTACGCTACCTCCTACGGTAGCCCATCCCAAAGGAGCATTCTGGTCATAAGGCGAGAGATTGTCTTTCCAGTCGGCATGCGCCGCCACAGAGTGCATCGCAACGAAAGCTGCGACAACGGTCTTCAATAATACTGATTTTTTCATTTCTTCAATTATATTATTTTCTCTATAAGGAGATATCTGTCCTGTCACGTAATCAGTTTCTCTCCTCTACATTCTTCAATTCGCCGCCCATATTTATTGCCTCCAATAGCTTCACGGCATCCACATACTGTGCAATACCCTCTGCCACCTGCTTGGCATCGCGCATGGCAAGCACTACGGTTGACGGACGGTTCACCACATCGCCTCCTGCAAACACGCCCTTGCGGGTGGTCATTCCGTATGGTTTCTCACGAGTCAACACATAGCCACGGTCGTCAACATCGATGCCTGTGGTAGTCGAGACGATGCGGCTTGCCGGAGCGGAACCTACTGCCATTATCACGATGTCGGCTTTCTCCGTACGGCGTTCGCCGCTGTTGGTTTCTATAACAACTTCGTTGAGCGTGCCTTCGTTGTCATGGATTTCCACGATGCTCGACTCCCAGTTGAACTTAACGCCCTCTTCAACCGCCTCTTCATACTCAGAGCGCAGTGCGCTCATATCGTTTATCGTACGGTGGTAAACCACCTGCACGTCGCTTGCTCCCATTCGCACCGCCGTTCTTGCAGCATCCATAGCTGTGTTTCCGCAACCTATCACGAAGACGCGTTTGCCCTCGTTCACCACCACTTCGTCGCGGCTTAGGTTGCCCTCGTTGTAAAGGCTCACGCGGCGCAGAAACCATATAGCCTGTCTTACGCCCTTCAGGTTGCAACCCGGAATGTTAAGTTTCTTAGGCTTTCCAGTACCGGTGCCCATGAAGATAGCGTCAAAGCCAAGTTCGAAGAGTTTATCTACGGTAAGGTTGTCCTTGCCCACAGTAGTATTGCAGTGGAACACTACTCCGAGCTCCTCAATCTTCTTAATCTCTCGACGCACGATATCCTTCGGCAGTCTGTATTCCGGTATGCCGAACATCAGCACGCCTCCCGGTTCCGGTTCCATCTCAAAGATTTCGACGTTGAATCCCTGTCGTGCCAAGTCACCGGCGATAGTCAGTCCTGCCGGTCCCGAACCTATCACGGCAACCTTTCCTCTTGTTTTCGGCAGGAGCTTCTCACGTATGAGTCCCATGTCGCCGTCGAAGTCTGCTATGAAACGCTCCAGTTTGCCCACATGTATGCCGTGGCCTTTCTTTGCCAACACGCAATGACCTTCACACTGCTTCTCGTGTGGACACACGCGTCCGCATACTGCCGGCAGGTTGCTCTTGTTGTTTATTATATTCATAGCATTGCCGAGGTTTCCCATCGACAGCTCGTGAATCCAGTCAGGTATGTCATGGCTTATAGGGCAGCCTTTCTTACACTGTGGCACTTTGCAATGCAGACAGCGTTTTGCTTCCTCTATAGCCTCAAGCATGGTGTAGCTTCCGTTTACTTCTTGAAATAATTTATTCTCTTGTTCCATTTCTGTCAATACCTTAATAAATGATAGTAAATTAATTTTTCTGAGTGCAAAGTTACAGTAATATACTGCAAACGCCAAAAATCAGGTATCCAAAGTCTGTAAAATCACAAAAAAGCCTGTCTGCCTTATATTCAAGAATGCGAGACAGACAGGCAATGCGATTAGAATGAAGCAAATCGGCAGTTTGTGAGTTTCACTCCAGCCCCCGCTTCAATATCCTTGTCTTTCTTTGTATAGAAGAAAGTAGAATTGTCGATAGTAATGTTCTTCAGACATTCGTAGCCCGGCAGGCCATGTGCGCTGATAGCGGTCTTGGCACCACGACAGGTAACATTGCTGATATGTATGTCGCTCCATTCCGGCACACATTCAGCGTTTTTCGGCACTACCACTTCGCCTTTATCATCCTTTACGCTGTATTTCTTGTCGGCATACGAACATTCAAAGATGATAGCCTCGTCCTTTATGTCGGTCATAACGATGTCGCTGATGTAGATGCCTTCAGTCTTTCCGCCTCGTCCCACGCCGCTTTTGAAGCGCAGTCCTGTGTCGGTTCCCGAGAAGCGGTTGCGGCGCACCACGATGTTCTTCATTCCGTTTGAGTATTCAGAACCTATCACGAAGCCTCCATGAGCATGATAAACGGTATTGTCCTGTATCAGGATGTTCTCGCATGGTCCGTCTGGAGCAGCCTTCTTTCCTGCTCCGCCCTTCATGCAGATGCCGTCGTCGCCGGCATCGATGGTGTTATTTACGAGCAGCACCTCACGGCAGCAGCTGATATCGAGTGCATCACCGTTCTGTGCGTTCCACGGACAGCGTATGGTCACTCCGTCCACAATGACGTTTGTGCAACGTGTTGGTATAAGGTGAAACTTGGGAGAGTTCTGTATCGTCACGCCGCTAACAAGCACCCTGTCGCAATCGGTAAATCTTATAAGGTGGGTTCTCATAGCCTCCTGTGCCTCTGGTGTTGCAGCCAGGTTCTCGAAATGCTTCAAGTTGAACGGGAACCAGAGCTTTCCGCCTTCGGTCTCCGTGCCGCCCATTCCAGTGAACTCCTTCCACTCCACGTCGCTCACCTTGGAGCGTTTTACAGGGCGCCACATGGCTCCGTTGCCGTCAATAGTGCCTTCGCCCGTAATGCTCACGTTCTTTCTTTTGCTGGCGCTAATCAGCGGCGAGCATTTCTTGTCCTTCACACCATCCTTCACCTTGAAGTGCTGCGTACGGTCGGGAGTAGCCATCAGTATGGCATTCTTCTCCAGATGCAGGTCGATGTTGTCCTTCAGCGAGATAAGTCCCGTAAGCCATACTCCCTCGGGCACCACGAGATGTCCGCCACCCTTATTGTCGAGCGCCTTGATGGCTTTTGCAAAAGCCTCGGTATTGAGAGTCAGTCCATCGCCTACCCCACCGAAATCCTTGATATTAACACTGTAATCAGAGATTTCCGGAGCCAGTGGCTGCACCATCTTCACCGGCAGGTTCTGATAATACTTTCCATAATCTGCAGCAATAGCCGACGCAAAGCCAACGACCATCACCACAGCAAGAACAATTAGTTTCTTCATACTTTGTCTGATCTTTTGTAGTTTGTCAATTACTCAAGTTCCTCATGTATCCACCATGCTGTAAGCAAAACGAGCTGAACACCTTCAGAACTCATATCCATTAAATTCTGCGCACAAATTTATACCTTTATATATATAGTCACAAATCCTTTAGCTTAATTTAAGCTTACAACCCCATGTTTTAGTTTAATATAGCAATAGCGCCCTGTTTCCTGTTCATTCCGCAGCGGCACAGACAGGAGATATTTAAGCAAATGTCAAAAAAAGAAGATTAAAAATCATTTTGCACATTTATTATTGCACATTATTGTCTACCTTTGCAATATCTTTATAACAAGAATCCTATACTACTTATGGAATGATTCAACAAAGAGAAAAGCATTAACAAAACAATTTATACAAACATATTATGAAAAGTATTCTTGAAGGACGCCCCGGCCTGAAAGCTGAGGTTGAGAAAATAGCTGAAGTTGCCGGTTATCTGTGGCAGAACGGATGGGCAGAGCGCAACGGCGGCAATATAACAGTAAACGTGACTGAATTTGCAGACGAGGAGATTAAGCAGATGCCTGCAATAAGCGAGGTAAAGCAGATTGGAGTAACTCTGCCTGCACTGAAAGGCTGCTATTTCTACTGCAAGGGCACAGGCAAGCGCATGCGCGACCTGGCACGCTGGCCAATGGACAACGGCAGTGTAATACGCATTCTTGACGACTGCGCAAGCTACGTAATCATCGCCGACAACGCCGTAATGCCTACAAGCGAGTTGCCTTCACACCTCACAGTCCATGCCCACCTCATAGAGACGGGCTCCAACTACAAGGCTACCGTTCACACCCACCCTATAGAACTGGTGGCAATGAGTCACAGCCGCAAGTTCCTTGGCAAGGACGTGCTGACAAACATCCTTTGGAGCATGATTCCTGAGACAAAGGCTTTCTGCCCATTAGGACTGGGCGTTGTGCCTTACGAGCTGCCGGGTTCAAACACTCTTGCCGACGCTACACTGAAGGAGCTTGAAGACTACGACGTAGTGCTGTGGGAGAAGCACGGTGTGTTTGCAAAGGGTCTTGACGTTATGGATGCTTTCGACCAGATCGACGTACTCTCCAAGAGCGCAAAGATTTACATCAATTCAAAGTGCATGGGCTTCGAGCCGGAAGGCATGAGCCAGGAGCAGCTTCAGGAAATGACAAAGGCATTCAATCTGCCGAAGTAAAAAACATAAACAACCAATAGAATAAGGAGGGAACAGAATATTTCCCTCCTTTTTTGTGTCAAGTTAACGAGTTGACAAGTTAACGAGTTGACGAGGGAAATTGCCTGTACGACCTATAAGTTTTTCAAAGATTAAAAGCCAGAAAAACACCTATTTATAATAATGTAATACAAATTCTTCATCCTTCATTCTTCATTCTTCATTAAAAATGTATACCTTTGTACCATGAATGATATTATAAATCCTGCACAATGGAGCGAGAACGTCATTATCGCCGACGCAGACTTCGTGGATAAGGTAGCATTCGACCTTACCGTGAACTTCGAACGCATGCTCATGAGACGCGTGTCTAAGGCAGACCTCGCCCGTTGGATAGACTGTATAGCCCTCGATGGTGGCATCCGGGAGGGAGAGAATGAGGTACAGGTTGTACTGATACACAACAAGGAAAATACAGAACTGGAGAATTTCACTCCTGCCCACTATAAAGAGGAACTTGACGGCAAAGCCTTCAAAGACCACTTAGGCGAGTTCAGCATCAACACGTATCCCGTGGAAGAACTTGTCAGCAAGGCTGACTTCATCGCCGAGGCAGCACAGATTGCCTGTTCGCAAAAGGAAGTGAAGCGCGTGATGGTCGTTCCCGACGATGAGGAGACATACGCAAAGGTGCGCCACGCCCTTAAACGAATCGACGATGAAGGCAAGCGCATAACACTCTTCGCCATGCAGCCCATGGAGGGAGGAAACTTCCGACAAGAGATACTGGGCTATTCGCTGATGAGCGCCCTCGGCATAAACGGAGAAGAAATAAAATAAAACGGAATATAAACAAAAAACATATATCACGACATGGGAAAAGTATTGATTATCGGAGCCGGTGGCGTTGCTACCGTAGCTGCCGTAAAGATTGCAAAGAATTCTGATGTCTTCACCGACATCATGATTGCAAGCCGCACAAAGTCAAAGTGCGACAAGATCAAGGAGTATATCGGTAACCCCGACATCAAGACCGCTCAGGTTGACGCCGACGACGTAGAACAGCTGAAGGCACTCTTCAACGACTACAAGCCGGAGCTCTGCGTAAACCTCGCACTGCCCTATCAGGACCTCACCATAATGGAGGCTTGTCTGGCTTGCGGAGTGAACTATCTCGACACCGCAAACTATGAGCCTAAAGACGAGGCACACTTCGAATACTCTTGGCAGTGGGCATACAAGAAGCGCTTTGAAGACGCAGGACTGACAGCAATCTTAGGATGCGGTTTCGACCCTGGCGTTACAAGCATCTTCACTGCATACGCTGCAAAGCACCACTTCGACGAGATACAGTATCTCGACATCGTGGACTGTAACGCAGGAAACCACCACAAGGCCTTCGCAACAAACTTCAACCCGGAAATAAACATCCGCGAAATTACACAGAAGGGTCTCTATTGGGAAGACGGGAAATGGGTAGAGACAGAGCCTCTGGAAATACACAAGACTCTCAACTATCCTAACGTAGGACCGAAGGAGAGCTATCTGCTGCACCACGAGGAAATAGAGTCGCTGGTAAAGAACTATCCTACCATCAAGCGGGCACGCTTCTGGATGACCTTCGGACAACAGTATCTTACATATCTCGACTGCATACAGAACCTCGGAATGTCGCGCATCGACGAAATTGAATATGAGGCTCCATTGGCAGACGAACCAGAGAAGAAAGTTAAGGTAAAAATCGTTCCGCTACAGTTCCTCAAGGCTGTGCTGCCTAACCCACAGGACCTCGGAGAGAACTACGATGGCGAGACAAGCATCGGATGCCGCATACGCGGACTCAAGGACGGCAAGGAGAAGACATACTACGTATACAACAACTGCAGCCACCACGCTGCATACCTCGAAACAGGAATGCAGGGCGTAAGCTACACTACCGGTGTGCCGGCAATGATCGGAGCAATGATGTTCTTCAAAGGTCTGTGGCGCAAGCCGGGAGTATGGAACGTGGAAGAGTTTGATCCAGACCCATTCATGGAGCAACTCAACAAGCAAGGCCTGCCGTGGCACGAGATTTTCGACGGCGACCTCGAACTATAATCAAGACATTTTACAAAGGCATGGACCAAGGCTCACACCTTGTTCATGCCTTATCTCTTTATTTCATTAATAAAAAAAGCTTATGAAAACATTTTCCTCATTAGCAGTATTAGTCGCAATGACCATCCTGCCACAGACAGGAGCTGCACAAGCATCACAGACAAGAATAGCCAAAGTAAAGAAAGCCGCCACATTCATCGGCAAACGTCTCGGAGACAGAGCAAGCAAAGCCATATTAAAGTCCGCTGCCGCCGACAGCAAGAAACTACCTGGAATAACGAAGCTCTATCAGTACAACAACGGAGACTGGACCTACTACATGACAACGAACAGCACTTTCGACCAGTATGGCAACGTGTCTACGGCAAAGACATGGAGCGACGAGAACGGAATGATGCAGATAACGACAAACAAATATGACAATGTAGAGACATCATTCTTAGTATCACAAACACAATCAACCTATGACTCTCCAACCGCCACCACTCCAACGCATGAGTTCATGAACAGGAGAGTTGACGTGACCCGCAACGAGAAAGGACAAGTGACAAAGGTTGAAGACTGGGAGGCTAACGACACATATACAGGACTCGAACTGGAAACTGCCGTAAGTCTTGAATATGGAAGCGACGACAAGATAAACAAAATCATCATCTCTTCATACGATGACAATGAAGAGATGAAGGTGACATTAAATGATGTAGTATGGAAGGAATACAACGGAAAGATTCTTTCCACCATCGGTACTGACTTGGAAAACATTATTGCAGACCCCAAAAATCTGATAGAATCAGCCTCTGTGGAGATGTCTGCCGAAGGCATGGACGTAAAGGGCAACCTAACATCCGACTATTCTACCGAAAGCAAGAGGGAACTGACTCTGAGCATGAACTACTACGGAATGCCAGTAGCCAGCTATAAGTTCTACTATGAACAGACCGACGACAACGGCAGCTTCATCAACAGATCAACCATCTCCTTTATGGGAGAAGCCGACGAGATTGAGAGCATCACCGTGAAATACAACGACAAGAAAGACATGGTTGAAGAGACCATATCTGAAGGAGAGTCTATCGCATCCCTCAAGACAAGCAGTTCCACCCAGTATGACTACACCTACAACGAGGAAACAGGACTTGCCGACTATATGATATTAAAGGAACTGGATCTGGATACTAACACATACAACCCGAACAACAAGTATGTATACAGCGACTACCAGGATGTTGCAAGCGGAATAAGCAATGCTGCAGCCAACGTCAACACGGGCAAGACTGCTGTCTACAACACACAGGGAATGTATGTAGGCAACTCAACCGATAAGCTTTCCGACGGTCTATACATCATCAAGCAAGACGGAAAGACCTTCAAGATAATGAAATAACAACAAATCGTCATCGATGACTTTTAAAGATACTACTGAATCCACTACAGACAGTGGATTCAGTTTTTTTACACACATATATATTATAGTATATTCCTACTGTCCCCCATTCTCAATGACTTCAACAAAGCATCCTTCAGGTCTTCGTTCGTGGCAAGTCCGAGTTTCTTGCGGATATGAATGCGCACAGTACTGATGTTGTTAGGCTTTTTGTTGAGAATGGAGGCTATCTCGCATATCGTCTTGCCACCGACAATCAGTCTGCACACCTCTTTTTCTGTCGGTGTCAACGTTGGTAAAGCAGAAGCGATGTCGGCATGTTGCATCCTGCGCTGAGCCACTCTATGCTCCACAGCCCTGATAAGGTTGGCTTCGGTGCGCTCGTCGAGACGGTCGAAGAAGTCGGATATGTCCTTGCCTGCCATACCGCCACGCCCTAACTGTATGTAGGCAAGCAGCTCCGTCTTGGTCATGTGGAAGGTGGCAAGCAGATTGTTCAGCGTAGAGTTATAGTCGGCATTCTCCTTCAGCATACCTCTAATGCCACATCTGATCATCTCGCCAAGCACACATGTGAAAATCTCCACAAAGATGAATACAGCCACTATCTGGCGGTTTACTCCTCCGTCTGTGTATAGATAAGCGAAGACTATCGTACCTATGCTCATAAGGGCTATCACTGTAGGCATGTGTCGGACGGCAGCCAAAACGAGATAGATTATAAGGGCGAGTGAAATTATCTGGTTGAACAATACCGCATCTTCATACCCCACAGGACGCTCCACCGTAATATATACGATACGGGCACTTCCTGTCAGTTGCACCAATATGCCGAATATGGATATGGCAGCCTTCAGTGGCATGCGATGCAGCAGATACAATACCAGCACGACAATCGTTGCCCCCCACAGCAAAGCCGACATTATATGCAGCGGAGTGTCGCTGCGTCCAATCAAACCAACGATGTGCATAGGCACACCGGGCAAGATAACCGACAAGCTGAGCATCAGGAAAGTGACAAGACACAAGCGTTGCTGCCAGTTGTGGCTGCGCTGATCAAGGAATTTGGCTATACGCTCTTTCAGTGTTATCTTCATAGCTTTATAAATTTTTCACTACAAAGATAGCTCCTTTTTTAGACATTTTACCCCTTTTTACCCCTCTTTTTTCTTTCTTTTACGTCTATTCACGTCTGTAAGACTTTGGAGAAATTCCGTGCTTCCCTTAAATTTGCACCATATCGAATAAAATAAAATTAAATAACTATTATGGAAACATTCAAATTCAAAAACCCACGCAGAGTATATCTCTACGTTTTGCTTTCATTCCTGATGTGCATGTTAGGAGCAAGCAGTATGTCTGGCAGGACACCTCGCAATCCGATTGTGAAACTTATCTACGGTCCGAACTATTCGGACAATGGCACAGAGGTTACGCTTAAACTATGGATGTATAACTACGATGGCGACAACGCACATTTTATTGGTGATGTCAATCTCTGCATAGACGGCGCAGCAGTATGCAAGCTTAACGATATGTGGGGCATGATTTCCAATGTCTATTCCGGAGACGAGAAAAAGATTAAAGGCTTTGAGAATAGTGGCAATGTTGGTTCTAAAGGCACTATTATACTTAACGGTGAAGTAGTGGGCAATGCACAGTTCAAAAAAGCCCTGAAAAATCAGAAGTGTCCCTATAATAGCAATACTGGGGAGGATAAGTGGACCACTATCGAGCTTCAACTCTCTTTCAACAATTCGTTTTCTTATCGTAAACATACTGTAAGCGTGAATGGTAATTGGCGTGACAGATGCGACGATAGTAAGTATAATGATAAAATCTGGGACCTCCAGAACACTCTCCACGGCTTCATTTACCCCACCAATTTAGATATTTCTAGGATTGGTTATAATGTAGAATTCACATGGACATATCCTGGCTGGGACAATAACGAGAGCAGCAAAGGCAAGTGGGTGTTATACAAAAAAGAGAACGGCACAAGTGTCAAACAGGCGGAAGCCACAAGTCCATATATGAAAGTTATTACAATCGCCGGTAAAGATTTCAGATGTTTGGCAACCTATTATCTTACCTTCCTGCCCAATGGCTTTAGCGAAACAGCAACCATCAGCGGTCTGACAGTTTCCAAATCCCGAGGAAGTCATACCACACTTGATGGAGTGTGCCGATTTTGCCAGCATGGTATATTTTCTTACACCACAGCCGACGGCAAGATTGTGAATAACATAAGTAATCCAGATCAATTTGGTGCAAACATCGTGGCGCATAGTGTTGTTGATGGCAAGTGCGTGATAGAGTTTGACGCTCCGATTACGAAAATTCCTGCAAATGCATTCTATAACAAAAATAGTCTTACAGGAGACCTTGTCATACCTAATTCGGTAACAGAGATTGGTGAACAGGCTTTTTACAATTGCACTGGATTCAATGGCACTCTAACGCTGTCAAGTAAACTGGGAAAAATAGGAAAATATGCTTTCAACGGATGTACTGGATTTACGGGATCTTTGAAATTGCCCAGCTCATTAACAGATATCGGAATTGCAGCTTTCCAGGATTGTAAGTATTTTACATCTCTTGAGTTGTCAAATGCTCTGAGTGTAATCCCCGGGTCTGCTTTTAGAGGTTGTGAGGGTCTTTCAGGAAGCCTTGTCATACCTGATGGGGTAAAAGAGATTGGTGCCAGTGCTTTTTCAGGTTGTACTGGATTCGATGGCACTCTAACGCTGTCAAATAAACTGGAAACAATAGGGGTATCAGCTTTCAACGGATGTACTGGATTTACGGGATCTTTGACATTACCCAGCTCAGTAACAACTATCGGACAATCGGCTTTCAGTGCTTGTCGCAGTTTTACATCTCTTGAGTTGCCAAATACTCTGAGTGTAATCCCTATTCAAGCTTTTATGCATTGTAGAAGTCTATCAGGAGAACTTGTAATTCCTGCCTCGGTGACGGAAATTGGAAATCTTGCATTTTATGATTGCCAAAATCTAAGTGCAGTAACAGGACAAGTGACGCTGCCTAAATCACTGAAAAAAATTGGTAAAGATGTTTTTCTTAACACTGATAATATTAACACTGTTAATTTCCAGTCATTACCAGAAGGTATATCGGGATTCTTAGGTCAGAAGAAGAAGGCAGTCAGTCTGAGCGATGACTCATATATCAGCGACCAGGCAAGCGGCACAGTTAATGAGATATCCTACACGCGCAAGATGTCGAACAACTGGGGCACACTCGTGTTGCCTTACTCATTGACGCTGACTGGCGAGGAGTCTTACCGCCTGTATACCATCGACAAGATGGATGGCGACGAGCTTGTGCTGAGCCGCTTAGAAGGAACAGTGGCAGCCGGAACTCCATGCGTGGTAAAGCGCAACGGCACCGAAGCAGAGCTGACATTTGGCGCTAACAAGGCAGCGTTGAATATGGCAATATCAGATCAAAACGTGGGCGACATGACATTCCGCGGCACTTACTGGACTGAGGAAGTCAACAGCGGATATGTAATATCAAAGAACAGTTTCTGGAATGTAGAGGAACTGAAAAATTCGACTTCGGTTAATGGCGTCAAGGTTCGTCCGTTCCGCGCTTGGCTCGACGGCACTTCTGCCAAAGCCCCTGCCCGACTCAGCATGCGCATAGACGGCTCTACTACTGGCATCGACGCTATTGATGCCCTCAACGATGCCGAGGCTGAATACTACGACCTCAGCGGCAAGCGTCTTGACGAACCACAGCGCGGCGTAAACATCGTGCGAATGAAGTCGGGAAAGACTAAGAAGATAATTATCAAATAACAGAACTCTTGAATGTTCAATAAATAGAATCAATAAAAAAAAAACAAAAGAATATGGAAAAGAAAAAGTATCATAAACCCCAAATCAATGTTATCGCTATCGATGCAGTAGGAATCATGGCTGCAACGACAGAAACTATCAAAAAGGGCAATACGAATAATGTTTCTTCCGACATGGTAGATGAGAACGGATATTTTTGGGCTGAATAAATAGAGGCTGTTTATACCAAATCAGTCATTAGGATTTTTCTTTGCCGTACGACACGGAGAAATCCTAATGACCGATTATTTGAAGGACCATCTCTCGCTTCATCCTACACTTCGTACTTGTAGCTCTGACACTATCCTCAGAGCGATAAAGAAACTGACGCAAGAAAACCTTTAGGCTACTATTAATACTTACACTTGTTTTTTTAAAACACTAAACACTAAACACTAAACACTAAACACTAAACATTAAACATTATGTAGCGTATTTTCTTAATAAATGCAATAAAAAACCTATCTTAAAGCAGAAATTGATGATTATAGATGCGGTGGTGTAGTAAGTAGCTTTCATTCAATGATTTAACAGACTTTGTTTGCTTTCGAAGTTATGCTTCGAGCAATCTATGCTTTCTATCAAATTTATCTATGCTTTCTGGCAAACCTATTTTTGCCTTCTATCAAATGTCAATATGATTGCTATCAAATATAATCCTATATTTAGGGCTTAGCAATGTATGAATAGAGCAAAAAATATCCTATATTACTCCGCAAAGAGTAATATAGGATACTTTACGGTCTAACAGCTGTTAGACGAATAGGCTATAAGGTTTGTTTATTTCTCTGTAAACAATACTTGCACCATTGTTTGACCAACAGCTTTAAGAGTGTTTTTGTCGATGTTGTCCATATTGTCGGCTATGGTGTGCCATGTTGGTCCGAAGCTGCTCTGAGCGCAGTCAGGATAATATGGAATTACGTCGATACAAGGGATGTTGGCAGTTTGGTTTACTGGTATATGGTCGTCGGTAATCATGCCGCCATCAGCCTTAGGAAAATAGCTGCCATAGCCCACTTGGCGTGCTGCGTTCCATACCTTCTTTACTATGGCAGGTGCATATTGCATAGACATGCCTTCGCGATAGAACTTAGCCCCTACTCCACCTACCATATCGAGCAATATGCCATATCGTGGAGCATAGCCTTCTGGCAGGTTGTTAGCAAAGTATTGTGCTCCGAGAGCCCATGTGTCGCCAGGGTCTTCGCCTTCAAACCATTGTGGTGTGCCATAGTCTTCAGCGTCGAAGCAGACGAAGTCTACACCAAGCTCAAGGCCGCTGCCTTTGAGTATGCGAGCCAACTCTATCATCACTCCCACTCCACTTGCAGCATCGTTGGCTGCAATTATAGGCTTATGCCAGTTGGTGCTGTCAGGGTCGTTGTCTGCCCAAGGACGGCAATCCCAATGAGCACAAAACATAATTCTTGTTGTAGCCTCAGGATTATACGAAGCCATGATATTGGTGCTACGAAGCGGAGTGCCATCGTAGCCATTGAGAGTAGCCTTTTGTGTTGTCACCTTGCAACCATATTGCTCAAACTTCTGGATAATCCATTTCTCACATTTGTCGTGAGCCACGGAGTTCATGGTGCGAGGTCCGAAGTCGCATTGTTCTTGAAGATAAATATAGGCAGAGTCTGCGTTGAAGTCAGGACCTACTGGCTGCACCTTCTCTATCTCTTCCGTTTCGCTTACCTCAGCTTTGTTTGAAGGTAGAAAGTTGAATGCAGCACCAGCTATGAGCGCCACTATCAGTAATGCTATCATTATCTTACTTTTTTTCATTTCTTAGTTTTTGTTTTAATGCCAGTAATTACTTACGGTATTGATGCTTGTTGCTTATATGGTAGCCTACAGCTTTGAATCCTGTACCAGCTTCATCACTCTTAGCCAGTTGCCGCCCCATATCTTTTCCATATCCTCGATGCTGTATCTGCGGCGCATAAGCTCTATGGTGAAGTTCATTAGCTCTGACGAATTAGCCAAACCACGTATGCCTCCGTCGCCATCGAAGTCGGTGCCCAAGCCCACATGGTCTATTCCCATGATGCTTATGGCATGCTCAAGATGCTTCATGGCATCAAGGATTGTAGCCTCGCCATCTTTGCATACAAAGCCGTGGTAGAGAGTTATCTGTGCTACTCCACCCTTCTGTGCTAGTTTGCGTAGCTGGTCGTCGGTGAGGTTGCGAGGATGATCGCAGAGCGACTTACAGTTAGAATGGCTGCAGACGATAGGTGTAGAGCTGATGTCTAAGGCATCGTAGAAGCTCTTTTCGGCAGCATGGCTAAGGTCTACCATCACTCCTTGCGCATTCATCTCCTTAATAACCTTCTCGCCCCACGCAGACACTCCGTTGTGAGTATTTGAGCCACGAGCAGAGTCGCAGATATCGTTGTCGCCATTATGGCAAAGTGTGATGTAGACGATACCGCGGTTGGCGAAATGCTTCACGTTATTGATGTCGCTCTCCAGAGCTAAACCATTCTCTATGCCAAGCATTATCGACTTTCTGCCAGCCAGCTTGTTTACGTATAGATCGACTGGAGTGCGAGCTATGCTTAGATATTCTTTGTTGGCAGCAACGATATCTTCTATCTTGCTGAATATAAGTTCAGCATACTCTTTTGGTCCCTCTACAGGGAATTCCACCTTCTCTCGGAAGTCCTCGCCTGCCTTTGGCTGTGGCAGGTAAGCCACCATGGTGACAGCATCCTGATGACCTTCCGTCATCTTGTGCAAGTCTACAAGGATGCGAGAATCGCGATGGTCGAACTTCACACCCTGTGGAAAGAACATCGGAGTGTCGCAATGAGAGTCGAGGGTGAGTATTCGGTTGTGGATGGCTTTAGCCTTGTTATGTTCTGCGGCAGCATCAACGAGCCATTTGAATAGTGGCTGTCCATCGTCGCCCATACATTCAGGATGCCATTGCACACCCATTATCTTTCTATATTCGCTACTTTCTATAGCCTCCACTACCCCATCGTTAGCCTTTGCGGTAACAATAAACTTTGGTCCGCAGTCGCCCACAGCCTGATGATGGAAAGAGTTTACGTAGAGTTTGTCTTTGCCATATACAGCATGCAGCATAGACCCTTCGGCTACAGATACCGAGTGAGTAGGTTCGCAAGTATCAGCATCCTGCGAGTGCTTGATGGTGTTAGGTATGGTTTCAGATATATCCTGAATAACCTTGCCATCGAGAGCCATAGCCAAAGTCTGTATGCCACGGCAGATGCCGAGCATAGGAATATTGCGGTTGTAAGCCAAGCGAGTGATAAGAAGTTCGGGAAGGTCGCGCTGAGCGTTGATATGATGAAGCTTTGCCGATGGTTCTTCACCTGCCCACAACGGGTTATAGTCAGCACCTCCAGTAAGGATTATGGCATCAAGACGCTCAAGGGTGTTGATAATAACATCCTTATCGGCTACGGGAGGAATAATGACAGGAACACCACCCGCAGCCACTATCTGCTTGTGATAGTAGTTGCGGGATCCTTTCTTTTATGTCAGGATGTGCGAG
>OQVR01000579.1_pt1 | contig 16396 bp, 19 predicted proteins | sample 1691521 | NCBI WGS metagenome assembly OQVR01 (sample SAMN03418256, study PRJEB22391) | human gut metagenome | biome: human-gut; feature: organic feature; material: feces | host: Homo sapiens | place: Tanzania | collected 2013-01
TACGGCGACCACCGAGATCTACACTCTTTCCCTACACGACGCTCTTCCGATCTAACAGTTTATCAAGTAACATGGCATACGACAGGACACTTGATAACAAGGCTATTTGGGTTCCTGAGGTTGACACTCCGCCTAAGACAGTGAAGGAAATGGTGAGCCTATTATTTGAGAGAATAGACGATGATATGAAGTCAGGCTTACTGTGTAAACCGTTGACAGAGCTTAAATTCCTTGACATAGCATGTAAACATGGATGCGAGTTCCTGTTTGAAGTAAAGGAGCAGTTATCACAGCGTTACAGGGCGGCACATACATTTGCAAATGACACAGCTATGAATAACTTTATAAATACACAGTTATTCGGCTTGTGCCTATCTCATAGAACAGCGGATGAGGCACAAAAGACAATGTATGGGTACATAAGTAGCGATAGTAACATTAGGTATATAGATGGCTATGTGAGAAAAATTAAAGGCATTTTCAATTCAGACACATTCAATAATTTAGTCAAAGAAATATTAGATAGTAAATTACTGAATTGTGGAAATGGTGAGGATGCAATGAAATTTGACGTAATCATGGGAAATCCCCCCCTATCAAGATATAAAGAATACACAGGTTTACCCGTATTTCATGTTGAACGCGTTCCGGCTTACTAGTCGTTATGTGTGCATGATCGTGAAGAATGATTGGCTTGCCGTTCAAGACACTACTAAGGAGCAGCTGTTTATCAAGTGTCGTGAGGAGTGCTTTAAGAAACGTAGATGCACTGACATAGTTGACTATAATAAGGCTGGTGAGGTGTTTCCTGGAGTTGGAGTATCAGCTTGTTACTTTTTGTATGACAAAGAGGCAAATTATGACTGCCATTACATTCAGATTAAAGGCGGTTATATTGTGTCAGACTTCATTGCAGATTTTAGTATAACAGGTGAAGTTATTAAGGATGGAACATTGGCTGACATAGTACGTAGGGTCAGGCTAAAGGCAAGAGTATTTGGAGATAGGCTACCAATTCAGAATACACCATTCGGGTTGGATACTAATGGTGTTAAAGATATTATGGCACCTGTATCTTCTGAAAAAACGGAACGAACCCCGATTAAATTGGTGTGGGGCGGTGGAATTGCTGAGTACATATCAGAAGATAGTATTGCTGCAAAAGGAACGGCAATACTTCCTTATTGGAAAGTGTGCTGTGGAGAGAAGCTAAATGCTTGGGATAGCGTGCCTGAGAACATTGTTACAAGTCATTTAATCCTTGCACCTAATGAGGCATGCACAGGATCTTATGCGGTACTGAATGTATTTGAGGCACAGGAGGAAGCGATTAACTTCTATAAATATATGAAAACTAGATTTGCAAGAGAGCTTGTTCGTGCAGGTCTGCCGTCATATAAGCGACCCGGTAAGTTCTATTTACGCTTTCTTCCTCTGCAAGACTTTACCTCTAATTCAGATATTGACTGGTCACAATCAATCTCTGATATTGATGAGCAGTTATTTAAGAAGTACAAGCTCACAGCAGATGAAGTAGCATACATCAAGAGGACAATTAAGCCTATGGCTTAAAGCGGAGGACAGCGCAGTATGATTTCAGGCATTGTATCTGATATAAGCTCAATAATTGGTATAGTGCCTAACACTGTATCTAAACTTGTGGACAGAATAAAATTTGGAGCTAAGCCTATATTCGGGTTTGAGCACAAGGTTTACAAAGCGAACGATATGTTATACCCAGTACTAATTAAGCTGTCTAATTTGACAGATAGGAACCTGTCAAACATTGAAGTTACTTGTAATGGCAATCATATTAAAACAGTTAAAACATTGCTAAAAGGCTGTGATTTTGAAATTACTGTTGGTACAATTAGATTGTCACTGCTCGGAAAACTCGAGCTTATGGATATTAAAGTTATGGACAAGTACAATGGTGAGAAGCTTGAATTTATTGTGAAAGTAGGCTTAGTAAAGCGTAAGTACAGCCTTGATCTTCAAGAAATACTTGAAAACCTTGCTGATGGCAACGAGCCTTTACACTATGCTGATGGGTATGAAGAGATAGGCTTACTACATTAACTCTTTGGATGTAGTTTTGTACAAAGTAACCTTTAAGTGCTGTAAGGTGGCAGTCAGTAGTTTAACTGGCTGCCACCTAATAAATAATATGGAGGCATTGATATGGCTGGAAATAATGAACAAATAGGTGTTCTAAAGCGTTGCAAAACAATATATGATAACTTCTCATCAAGACCAGATGCCCATAGTATAGCCGAGTGCGTTAGAGATACTATGGTTCAGACAGATGGATTGCTTGGAGCCGATAGATTTGGGCCAGATGCTTATTGCAAATATAATGGTAAGATTGTAATGGCAGAACATTTTTCAGTTGATGCTTCTCAGCTGCTCGAAGAGCATCCAATTGGAAAAGATTACTATAAAAATAGTAAAGGTAAGAGTAGGGGAGGCTCTAGTAAGTTGCGTGAGCAAGAAGTCAATGAGTCTAATGCTGATGTTAAATGCACTATTCATTTTGAAGAGACTTTGAGAAGATTTCTTGAACAAATAGATTGTACTATTGAAGAGCATTATAGGAAGATAGATAAATACATAGATAATTTGCGTAATAAGCTTGGAGTTGCATTTGATGCTAAGAATGATATATGCGTATTCGTTGTAGAGTTTAGGGATGATGACATAAAATATGATGACAATGAGCCTCAGTTAGTGGCAAACTGCCCGTTATCTGAACCTACGTGCACTGAAACAAAGTATGATAAAGATGGAAATATATTGAAGAGCACGGTTAATGAGGATTGGCTTCTTGATGTAGTGGGTAGAAAGATCAGTGCAGCTTCTATTCTTCTAACTAAAGACTTGAAAGATGCATTGTCAAAGTATGCTAGAGTTGATATGTTCATATTTATTTGCGGAGATAAGGCATTTACTGTGGAGCCATCTACAATGAAAGGAAATTATAGCATTAAGGATATAGATACAGTTATATCACAGCATTTAAGCATAATAGACAGTTTTGCTGTTGAAGACTTCGTTGATATAAGATTAGAGCATGTAGATAGGAGTAAGGATACTAAATAATAGTGAGAACAGCAGTCACATTTACTGTGGCTGCTGTTCTTTTCGCATTGTTAAGTCATTCAGATCACATATATCCTGTTATTTCAGTTTAATAGCATAATTTATAAGCAATAGTCAATAAAGGCATCAATATTATATTATTAAATATAAATTTATAATGCTGGAGGATAAAATGGGATACACTAAGGTTATTGGAACTTATGCGAAAAATAATATAACTGAGGATTTGGGAGCAGCTGTTAAAAATCCAAAGTTTAGCCTCGATTTGAAGATTGTCGTTGGACGCTGTGGAGCACCATACTATATTATGCTTGTTGTTAAGCACAATAGGCGTAAGCAAGCAAGAAATCTATCGGTTTATTGTAACGGCGTAGAACTTGTCAATGGCCATCAAGCTGATCCGTACTGGGAGACCGCTGAGATACCTCTTGGGTTCGCAGTTCGTTTACCCAATGGACAATACAGATTTGATGTTGGTGTATCACTTAGTAACTGGTTACCTATTAAATTGTGGTATCCACGTCTAAATAACCTTAGGATTTCAGTTACATCTTGTGGAAATGGAAACCTTTTCACGGCGAATATAGCAGAATTCCTTGATGATGTTGGAAAAGGCAAGGTTAAATTTTATTCCTTTAATGATTACAAGTGAGGCACTTTCATTTGAACCATAAGCTAATACTGTCAAGACAAAGCAAATAAAATTAGCGAGCCAGAGTAAACGATAGTAGCATACCATCACAGCGAGTCATTTACCTTTATGATAACAGGAGTTGAGAGCGAGCCACCCTTGATTATATTAACAATGTCTAAAAGCGAGCCAAGTAAACCTATAATAACAATAAAGAGCAGTGAACCAATTCTTAAAATAACAGCAAGAACTTGCAGTGAGCCCTGTAGCGATATAATAACAAGGGATAAAAGCGAGCCATTACATTGCATAATATCAAGCCAACGGAGCGAGTCAATGCTATTTATAATAACATTCACTTTCAGCGAGCCACCTCCGGGGATAACAGCAAGAGAGGAGAGCGAGTCCTTCCGAACTATAATAACAGCTGACAAAAACGAGTCATGACGTTGAATAATAGCATTTATACATAGCGAGCCAATTCGATTATACTAACTATGAAAAACAATGTTTATTAGAACAGCAGTCACTTTTCTTGTGGCTGCTGTTCTATTTATACTTTCTCAAATTTATCATCACTGTGTCAACTTAATATTAAAATATTGAGATTTTTGAATAAATCGGGTATAATTGGCATATAATATGTGGGGGAGCAGATTAGTATTACCTAATATAGTGGAAAGGAGGGGCCAATGTGAATTTTAATGAGCATTATTTCTGTGCAGATGCACTTTACAGGAAGATTGCAGGAACAGTTGATACCTGTGTAAGCAAGGCCACACCTCCTTATATTCCTCTGTATCATGGTTCAAGCGAGCCAGAGTTTACACCAACCTTTGGAGTAGGTCGGAATACTCATGACTATGGCTCAGGCTTCTATACGACTTTAAGTTTAGAGCTTGCAAGAGAATGGGCTACCTCCATGAACAATGCTGATGGCTATGTGCACAAGTACCTCCTTGATACAAGTGAACTCAGTGTATTAAATCTAAATGCACTCTTAGAGGCACAAGATACAGGAAGTATCAATGATACACATTTACTATGTGGACAAGGCAGATATCATAAAGAGTTGACTTGGTTGGCAATCCTTGCGAAACATAGATTTACAGCACAGAGCAAGAGATATGCAATCAATAAAGACAAGTTGATCAATGCCTATTATGATAGAGCAATAGAAGATTTTGATGTAATCATTGGATATAGAGCAGATGACTCCTATTTCAAATTTGCGAAAGCGGTCATAGCGGAAGATGCAGATGTAGGTTTACTTGGAGAGCTTTTACATGCAGGAAATCTAGGTCATCAGGTCTTTATTCAATCTGAGAAAGCGTTTAGTAAGTTGAAAGAGGTTTATATGGAGGCTGGAGGAACAGGTGGAAATACAGTAAGTAGTAATGGTAGAAACACCTATTTTGAAAAAGTAGATACCTCAAAATATAGTCAACTCTACAGACAGAGAGATGATGAAGCACGGGTATTTGCAGAAAACCTATTAAGTTCAGATAGAAACACCTTGCAGGACACATTATCACGCTATTTATAAAGTAAAACCTTTCAGCTGCGGAGCCTAATCCATTTGGAACACTTTGAGCCTTTCAGAGGGGGTTTAGCCAGCAAGGTTTAAGTTTATTTGATACAAACAGAGAAGGAAGGAGGGCACCATTATGTCAGACACCTTACACTACAAACCGACCTATGGGCATTTACATGGAAATAGGTTCCCCTATAATTATTTATATAAGGCAGATGTGACAGAGTTGCTGGAGGCAGTATTCAGTATTATCATTAAGACACAGAAATACAGCATTGAGCCTTTCTTCCGTGGCTTTATGAATTGTATGTGGCGTAGAGCAATAGATGATGGATGCCCCAGACCTATGAACATGGCAATAGATGAAATGATAGATAGCTTGGAGGATAATTGTCCTGAGATATTTGTACCAGCCACACCTGCTGATTTCCATGCAGATGGAGTTTATAAGATGGATCCTTTGCTTGCAGGTTGGATCGGTGGAAAATATAATGAAATGCAGTACTATTTGAATATTCCCTCCTCAGTTATTTATGACTTATATCCTCTTGACACCATGCTCAAGGTATTTCCTGCCCTACACACAATTGATGACCTTTTAGCAGTAGAGAAAATGGTAAAAGGAGTAAATGCAGAGTTAAAGCGGCGCGGGCAGCCAGAGATAGACCTATCTGCATGTGATTTTGGTGACTAATGGCGAGAGAGGGTTAATGGAGGACACACTATGAAATATACACAGCATTCATACTGGTCTACGGCATTTGTTATAATGCAGGCTTGCATGGCAAAGTGGGGTTTGACATTAGAGCAGATGGCACAGGCAGTTAAGAAGTACAATATTGCTTCTATTATAGAGCAGAATGAAGATTGGCTAAATCACTATGGCCCAGCAGGAGCAGTTCTTGTAATAGAGAAGTTTATTCTGAGAGATTGGGGAGCACTTCCAAATGGCGTCAAGTGTTGAATTAGAAATCAAAGAACACGCAGTTGAACTGTTTTCCTCAGTACAAACATATACAAAAGCAGATGTAAACACAGTAGCAAGCCTTGTAATGTCCTCAGTGACATATAGGGAATTAAACAATGCGTCCTCAGGTTTATATAGTAGACAGCACAAAGATATTTTGGCATTATTCAAGTTTGAACAAGCAGGAAACATTCCCGCATGGGAGAAGCTGTCAGGTTTGAAATACAGTAAATAATATAGATATTAGTACTACAGCAAGGAGGTGTACACCATGAGAGTAATTGCAGCAGTCTATGAGTCTGGAAAGCGTTCCGGTTTTTTAATTGAGGCTAATGGCAAAAGGAAGTACTACACTACAGATGAGATTTTGAGCAATATTAGAAATGGTGTAGACCTTGGTATCACATATAACAATAGAGGGTTCCAGCTAACAGATGGACGAAATGTGACAAGCTTGGCTAAGATTGAACGAAAAGATTTGCTTCAATATGTAGCACCTAAAAATAATCGAGTAGGCATTAGTAAAGTTGATAAAAGAGTGAAAGGTGTGAATGTATACACCGGAAGTTCACTTGGAGCATATATAAGGTCAAGTATCGACAAGTCTTGGAAATGCAGAGACATTGCTGATAGCATTGTCAATTACTTTGATAATCCATATAAAGGCATGATGTTTGGTTTAACTGGTTTGCGAGGAACTGGTAAGACAGTTTCACTTTTGCAAGCACTTGTTAAGATGAACAAGCTATCAGAGTCAATGTATGTGACACTTTCAACAGACAGTGACATTGATTGTGCTGGCTTATGCAGTTATTTGGAGCCACAATTAGCTGGGATTAAGTACCTTGTGATTGATGAGGCTACACGGAGAAAGAAACTTATTAAGAATGGGGATACTTTATTTGAGGAGCTTAAGAGGTTTGGTATAGCAGTAGTCCTATCCGGCACAGACACCTTGGCTTTGGCAATATCAAGTGGTGATGGGCTATTTCATAGGATTGTTGAGCACAATATAACCTTTATATCATTGGCTGAGTATGAGAGGATACTGTGTAATGAGTCAGACAAAACTCGTGTAGTTGTTAGCTACATTAAGAGTGGTGGACTGATGGCGCCTGATAATGTGAAGGACTTTGACACCTTCAAGGTTTATGTGAATACGGCAATAGTTGATAACATCTTAAACACCATAAGCAAGAATAAGGGCGTTTCAGATTTTAATTTGGTCAGTAAGATGTCAGATACTAAGCTCCGTTCTATTGTCTTTGGTATCCTATATTCTATTGGATACAAAGCATGGAGGATTGATAAAGCACTTGAAGAGATCAGTGATTTTGATGGTGAAACGGTTGGAGGCTCAGTAAGATTTAAGAATAACTTTAGTAGAGTTATAAATGCACTTTCACTAAGTAGTATCATTAACAAGGCTGAAATCGTTAAAATGGTGTGCCGTACACTTGGAGTATCTGAGGTTGTAACAGTTGCACAGTCAGAATTAAATGAAGTCCTTGATTATCTTGAGAAGCTTGGAATTATAGTTGGGCTTGAAAACATAGCACCTTCAAGTCATGAAGTGCAGTATTTTGTAGTAAATCCATCTGTTTATAATCAGGTCTACAGTGAGGTGACAAAGGCAGTAGACAATGAGAGCTTAGCTGGTGGAAGGCCAATCAGGCTGAAAGCTGTATATGGCAGTGTATTTGAGAGTGCAGTCATTGTTCATGCCATGTGGTATGCAGAGCGGCATGGGCTTGAGGCTGGTTACTTTAGAAACAGCAGAGGTAGAGAGATTGATCTCATAGTTTACAAGCTGCTTGACAGTTTTGATTTTGATGAGAGCATTTACTACGAGATCAAGCTTACAGACATAATGGATGATGCAGTGACACGCCTATCCTGGCTGAATAATAAGACTTATTCACCTGGCGAGGAGTGCATTCCTACTGATGCAGCAACAGTCCTTGGTAGATATGTCATTTATAATGGAGTGCAAGGCAGATTTACAGGTTACAGCCTTCCGAGTAGTGAGGTACACGACAAGTACAAGAGTAAAGGCACTCCTGATGAACTAAATGCACTTGAGACTATGAACAAAGGCATAAAATTTATAAACGGCTATGACTTTATGACAAACACTTCCAAGTATTTAGGGGCATTGGAAAAGTAAGATAAGTAGTATTGAGATTGAGAACAGCAGTTAATCCTTAGATTGGCTGCTGTTCTTTATATTTAATCCCATACTATTTATAAGTAGTCTTATTGTAAGTCTTGTTAATAACAGAAGAATAAATTTTATAATAAAAAAGGATTTTGGTATATAGCAGTAAGGATGTGTGAATAGTGCTAACAGTAATTGGGTATCTATTAACAGCAGCGCTGGCAGCTATGATTGCACCATTTGTATTTGGAGGACTTACAATACTGTGGCTGTTTATCTGTTTCAAAAGGAAATCAAGATATAATGAAACTCTACAAATGACTGCGACACAGCATATTTGTCCATCTTGTAACAGTACAAATGTAAAGGTGCAGCCATTAGTATCAAGTGCTATAACTGCAGCAGCTGGTTATGGTTATTTTGGAGCAGCACGGTCTAATATACAGAGTGTAAAAATAGCTATATGCCAAGACTGCGGAACAGATTTTTACTACTATACAATACCGGATATCAAGATGATACAGGCAGCAGCTTATAAAAGATATGAGCGAGCACAGATAACTACAGTAATTTTTGCAATTATAACTGCGGCTATAGTTGCCGGTCTACTGCTGGATTGATAATTAGCAATAAGAAGGCACTAATAAACAGATTGAGTTCCCTGTGAATTTGTGATATAATCAAGAGCAGTTTATATGGAGGGCACCATTATGGCACGTAAATACATGAAGATTAGGAGAGTAGTCATTCCGTTTTTAACTTTGGCAATCATGCTATCCCAACTATCAGGTTGTGCAGTAGTATCTCCTGAGGATATTGTAGATAACCCTGATGATGTGACCTTAGTCATTGAGGAACCAGATTTAGATACAGAGACAGATAAGAATACTGTTGATATTGATGGCAAGCAGTATGACATTAGTGGCACGGCTAATAGCAATGTGCCTCAGAAAACAGAAGTCCTCCTCACGACAGAAGAACTCCATGCACTCTTTAAGAAAGAGTATGACAGCTTCAAATGGGCTAAGGAAAACCTTGGTGAGTATTATAAGACAGACTACTTAAAACTCCCTGCTCGTGAAATTGGCACACAAACAGATGCCAATGTTTATGCTGACATTGAAGCGGAAGTAGCTAAGCCAGAATATGAAGGAAAAATCCTTCCAGATGATGGATTTGAGCAGTATGTAGCATGGCGTGAAGCACTTGAAAATGGTTCCTCTAGTGGAAATAATCAGAGTGGAAATACCTCTGGAAACACCGGTAATACAGGAAATACAGGAGGCCAGACTCAGCAGAAACCTTCAACCAAGCCCTCTGGTGGAGGCAATAACAGTTCCGGAGGCTCAAGTAATAACGGCGGATCCTCTGGTTCTGGAAATGGAATAGCTCCTGGATTTGATGTCGAGCATGAGGTTGGCGAGAACGGAAAGGGTGGAGAACTGAAGGACAAGACTTATGAGAAGCCTTCCTATGAGATCATTGGATAACATGCATTCATATAGTAACAGCTCTCTTTTGAGGGCTGTTATTTTTATATAGTCTATAATTCCTTCATATTACTAACAAAATAATAAATTTTTAATGCTATGGAGGAAGATTTATCATGGCGTCAGATAATAAAGTAGTATCAGATGTTAAATTACAGAAGATTGTAGATAAGCTAAGAGCAATAAAAGGCAGGCAGCAGCTGAACGAGGAGCAAACAAAGAATGGGTTTATTCTGCCTTTGTTTGCAGCACTTGGTTATGATGTATTTGATACAGATGAATTTGTACCTGAGTACACAGCAGATTTTGGCACAAAGAATGGCGAAAAGGTGGACTATGCAATTTGTATTAACGGACAGCCTTTGATGCTTGTTGAGGCAAAGAAACTTGGTGTAAACCTATGCCGTGAATATGTGTCACAGTTATTTAGGTATTATGCGACTACAGAGGCAAGGCTGGCAGTCCTGACAAATGGCGATGACTATTGGTTCTTTACTGATATCGTTAAAAAGAACCAGATGGACACTGAGCCTTATATGAAAATAAAAGTATCGCAGGACGCAGACATTGATATTAGGCTTTACAATTACAGACGAGAGAATATTAGTCATTATGATGTGGCAGAAGATGCGCGGTATAAGAAATATGAAAACGTAGTTGATGAGTTTATGAACAATTTGGCTTCTGGAAATCTTGATGCTACATTCATTGAGTATTTGGCTGGACAAGCCGATTGTTTAGAGGTGCCAAAGTCAAGATTGGCAGCTACATTTAGCTGGGCTTTTCAGAACCGGTTTAAGGAAGTTGAACAAGTAGAGAAGACTGACACAGCACCTAAATATCAAAGAGATAGCTCAAGAATGAGCAAAATCGACCTTGATATTGGTTATATATTCAATCAAGTTGACTGGGCATTCCATAAGCCAAGGTGCATTGTACTTGATGGTCAGAAGATCGACACAACCTCTTTTAAGGAAGTACTTATTGAGGCACTAAAGTACATTTGCAATAAATTTACAGATGCACCTGAGAGGCTGACAGCAAAGCTTATAGGCACTTTTAAGATTGTGTACTCAAAGGACAAAGACCTCATTACAAGGGCACAAGCACAAATTCCTGGGACAGACCTTTACACATGTACATCACTTTCAGCAAATGAAATCAAGAGATTTATTGATAAAGTCTTCACTGATTTTGGTGTAGACAATAGCAGTTTAGTAGTTTACTTTGAGTCATGAGTAAGGCTCACATAAATAAGGAGGATCATATTATGGAAGACTTAAATACAGTACAAAACAACGAACAGGCTTCTAAAAAGAAGTCCAATGTACTCTGGATTGTGTTTGTTGCACTAATTATCATCGCAATGGCAGTAGAGGGCTTTATTCTCTTTAACAAAGGCCGTTTAGAAGGAAAAGAGCCTGTTGATAACACGAGTACAATGACGAATGATGAGATGCTTGAGTCATACCGTGGCTTGTACCCTGAATTGTCTGATGATGAAATCCTTGACATTTTTAATCGTGAGATGACAGAGGACGAGCAGAAGGAGTATGAAGCAATCGTAAATGACCCTGATGCCTTACCTCCTGTGGCAGAAATCATTGAGTACACAGAGACAGGCTATATTTACAAAGATGCAGATGGTAACACGCATGAGGTCATTGATCCGTATATGAATATGACGGATGAGGAAGCAGACGCCTACAATGAAAAGTATTCCGACATCACCGCTTTCCTTCCAGACAATACTCAAACCGGTGATACTGTGGCACCTGAGCAAGAAGAGATTAAAGGCATTCCTGATGAAAATACAGAAGAGCCCTTTGATGGAAACGATGACCCGTCTTTGATTGATAAGGACTCACAGAACGGTTATTCAGATGCTGTTATTGAGAGAGAAGTAACAGACAATGTGAAGGGTGGAGAACTGAAGGATAAAGAGTATGAAACCCCATCTTATGAAATCGTTGGTTAATACCTTCTAAAACTTAAATTTAGCAGCTCACCTTTCAAGTGGGCTGCTATTTTTATCATTTATATATTGGAAAGTACAAATTTAATTTGGAGGTGACTGTATGTTGTATGAGCTCGTAAAATATATTGTACGTCTGTTGGCTGTTGGTGGAGCCGTGCTGACAGTTGCATGGCTATATGTAAAATTCCATATTGGAGACTGACTATGGCATTGCTACTAACAGCATTTACAGGTCTAGTACCCTATGTGCTGTGTAAGGTACTAATTTAATCAGGAGGAAAATTTTGTATGCCATTTGCATTTGAACTCATTTCATGTGTAGTAGAAGCAATTGCAGTAGGCGTAGTCTTTTGGACTATAGCAGTACCGCTTTATAACAAGCTATTAGAATTATTTGAACAAGGTTTACAAGGCAGCCAGTCATAAAGATTGGCTGCTATTTTTCGTCTTTACAGTATGCTTACAGATATTAGTAAAGAAAAACAGATTGGCGGTTTTAATATGATGGATACTTTCAGCTTACTACAAAAATACACTGGCATTTCAAAATACTCTATATCTGAAGTTATAACACCACAAAACATAGTAAAAGACATGGTAGACCTACTACCACAAGAAGTATTTAATCCAGACGCAACATTTTTTGACCCAGCTGTTAAGAGCGGACGATTTCTCATTGAGATATATAGAAGGCTATTTGATAGCCCACTGCTGGCAGGTAGATTTCCTAATGAAGCAGACAGAAGGAAACACATACTTGAAAATCAGTTATACGGTCTTGCAACTTCTGAGACAGCTGCCACCATAGTTAGAAAGCAACTCTATGGAGACATAACGATTGATGGGAATGTGCATTATATACCAAATTACTTGACTTCGATGGCAGACAAAGGAGCAGATTTTTGCAAGCTGGTTGAAAAGGAGTTCGGACAGATGAAGTTTGATGTGGTCATTGGAAATCCGCCCTATCAAGATGGAAAAAGGAGTATATATCATAATTTTATAAATAGTGCTGTTTGTGCTGCTAAATCTATCGTTTGTATGATAACTAACAGCAACTGGTTTGGACGAGATGAGTTCAAAGATACACGTAAAAATATGATAGACTTCGGTTTGGTGAAAGTTGTAGACTTCCCTAAAATAGGCGACGTTTTTGATAGTGCAAATGTGCCTGTTGCAATATTTTTATTGAGCAAAGGGTATGATGGTGAGACTACATATATTAAGTATGTAGAGCATCAAGAAATAGCACACTACCAAATGAAATTATCTCCATCTAGCATTATTTGTAGGAGCCAAGAGCACCAAAATATTCTTGAAAAAGTGCAAACTGATGCAAGCATATCAAAATATATAAAATCCTCTATTTTATATGGCATTACTACAAACTTCGGAGTCGTTGGGTCTAAGCTTGGAGAAGTTGTGTCAGCTAGAGATAGAAAAATAGATACGTCAGATGTTGAAATATTCTTTATGGATGGTAGAACAATAAAGTCAGTTTGGGCTAATCCTGACGATGTTCCAAGCGGGCACGACTATTTTAACTACTATAAAGTGATATGTGGAAGAATACTCAACAATAATGCTAATGTGCTTACTAGCATGAGGGCAATTGCTCCTGGACAAATCAATACTCAATCTTTTGGCACAGTGGCTGTGTGTAACAGCTTGGAAGTAGCTAATGCTATCTTAAAATATGTCAAAACCAAATTTGCAAGGTTTATGTGTACATATAAGATTGGCGATGGTACAAACAATTGGTCGCCAATGTACTTTGAGTATGTGCCAGATCAAGATTTCACATCAAACTCTGATATAGATTGGTCACAGCCAGTTTCAGACATAGACAAACGGCTCTATGAAAAATATGGGCTAACACAGGAAGAAATGGACTATATTGAAGCGACAATAAATCAGATGGATTAAAATACTAAAGAACAGCAGTCACATTTCCGTGGCTGCTGTTTTTATATAATCACCACATCAAAACACATATCATATAGTAATTTGTTGGAAGCTACATCGACGACATTTCCAAGAAATAAATACAAATTTATTTTAATAATAGAGTGTGGTATAATTAGTTATCAGCATTGATTTTCGGTGTTGAACTTATGAGGTAGAGATTGGAGGGCATTATGGCAGAGAATATTTCAGCATTTGATGTTGCTAAGTATTTTATCAGCAAGGATACGGATGGAACTGTGTTTAACTCTAAGAGATGCAGTTTTGATATTAAGGGAGCACCGGTACAAGGTAATCTCATGTTAAATAAGTTGCTGCACACAGCACAAGGTATTTACATTGCTAAGTATGGAAAGAAGCTGTTTGATGATACTTTGTATGCTTATAGCAATGGGCCTGTTGTTGAGTCTGTGAGGACTAAGTATTTTCAGCTATTGAGAAAGAGAGATACATTCAGAGATTTTCATATTTCTCCTGATATTGACCATCTGCTTGACCAGATTTACGACTTGTACTATGACACTGATCCTGAGGAGTTTATTATGATTTCTCATAATGATGTTGCATGGGCAGAGTCAGTACACGATGAGGCAAATGATCAAAGAATGGACGTTATGAAACACGCTGATGACTATAGACACCTTTACAGCGGCGTCCTTATGATGTTTGACAGAATGGATAGGGGTGTAGCCACAGTATGCTGACTGTTGGACAAGTATTGTGGTTGAGAACAGTTCTTAATGTTCGTGGCACGGTATCTTCTGGTGAGCATCCATACTTGATATACAAGATTGATGAAATCAACAGGTTTATTGAGGCCATACAGCTTGATAGTATGGAGGGCAAAGAGAGGAATTTCAGATGGCAGTCTAATTACCCCATTCCAATAGATGGGCCAACTGAGACAGTTATAAATAAGAGCTCTTACGCCAGGTTGAACTGTACATACACTTTTGAATTGTTTGATGAGCTTGAGTTAGCATTAAAGACTCGTGACACGCTATCAGCAAATAAGCTGAAGTATTTGATTGATGAATACAATTGGTGGCACACTGTAAATGCACACAGGCTTAACACAGATAATGCAGTGCATCATACAAAAGATGTATTGCAGTCACTAAATCCTAAGTTACTAAGATAAATGATAGAACAGCAGTCACATTTACTGTGGCTGCTGTTTTTCTATTCTCCAATAATTTTCAAGTAGTCTTCTATTTAGTCTTGTAGCTAACAGAATAATAAATTTCTTTATAATTTTGCTATTAGTTGTGAGCATAAGGAGGAAGCTTATGAAACGTAGATTTTTCAAACAAGCCATCTCACTTTTGCTTGTGCTGTGTACTTTGTTCAGTTTAACCACTGTATCATTTGCAGACAAGGGTGCTGATGGTCACGGCACAGGCGGAGGTATAGGTGGCGGCGCAGGCGGTGGTACATTCTCAGTGTCACACTCTGGTTATCGAATTTACCTCTTTGATCCGAATACAGGTAAGCGAGTGACAAATGTCATCGACTTTGTAAGTGACTTGGATCACCTGAACAATAACGTCATAGCAAATCCAAGCCGTGGCATTGTGACAGTAAAGAAAACGAAGTTACCTGGAGATAAGTTTGATAGTTCTGAGTACCAAAGATACAAGCAGTCTGATGTCAAAGGAACATTTTCTAACGGCACTGAAAATGGTGAATGGCCGATGCCAATGTACTGGACACCTTCTAATGGCTTTGTAGGTAACGGTGAGTCTGTAAAGTCTTGGATGCTGAACAACTCAGGTTACATTGGACAGTATGAACTCGGTGCTGGTGGTAGTGGTAGCGGAGGAAGCACAGGAGGACGTGGTAACTACTCTACAGGTGGAACAGGTATACCACAGGTGCCATCTGGATCAACACCAATGACTACGGCAGACAAAATCAATAAAATTCATAGCTTTGATTGGGTTTCAACAGTCAGTTCTTGTTACAATGCCGGACATTACACAAAGGCTAATGCAAAGTCGCTTGCAATCGGCACAGTGTCTCGTATAATGCAGGGTATGATGATAACTGCTTCTGGTGACAATGAGGTAAAGGCTTTGCAGAAGGCTTGGACTGAGGAGCAAGCAAATCTTGACCAGATACTCGCAAGCTATTCTCCATGGCCAAGTGAGTCTCAGGCTAAGACATTCGTAAATTTCAGGAGCAGGATTTATAAAATGCCAGCAGGAGACCGGTCTGAATACACCGCTGTTCAGAAGGACTTGGCTAATTCTGCAAGACAAGGCTATATAACATCACAGCAGTACAGTATATTGATAGATCGTGCAAGTGGCAAGTTGAACTCAGTAAGCTTGGATGCTGGTTCAGTTCTTGGAAACATGTTTAATGTTTCTTATGCAGACAAAACTACAGGAACAGGTGGAAGTAAAACTACAAAGAATACTACTGGTTCAGGTAGTGGCTCTCATAAAGGCACTAGGACTGGCACACAGAAAGGTGGACCTGTAACAGGAACTGGTAACCTATTCGTCATTCTAAACGCAGAAAAAGCTGGAATTTCCGACGAAACAATAAAAAACATCGAGCTTTGCAAAA
>OQVR01000580.1_pt1 | contig 16379 bp, 10 predicted proteins | sample 1691521 | NCBI WGS metagenome assembly OQVR01 (sample SAMN03418256, study PRJEB22391) | human gut metagenome | biome: human-gut; feature: organic feature; material: feces | host: Homo sapiens | place: Tanzania | collected 2013-01
AGCCGCTTGTGCAAAGTCGAATGATCTTTTGAATTGTGCTGACTTTGAGGGAAATTGTCCGTAATATTGTTTTATAAGCATTTGTGGAATTAATTGATTTATAGAATGAGACGTTTTATTCTTTTAATTACCCTATTCTTCATGGGTTATGGAGTATCTGCTTCGAGTTTTGACAATGCGCAGGACACGTTGCATGCTTCTGTGGTCAGAGGGGAACGTAGCGCACGCTCCATCGTCAAGGATGCGGCGCGTGATTTCTCTAAGAACTATGCTGATTATTACGCCTCATTCTTGATCATACGGACCATTAAGTGCGACGGGAAATACAGAGAGGTGCAAGGCGCTGTGGGCGTGTTCGCCTCTCTGGATTTCAACCAGAAAACAAACACAAAACTCTACTGGGATGACCGAAACGCAATGGGAAGACTGTACGTCTGCGACACTTTTGTCAGCGAGAGCCTTTTCGCTGACAAGAATGAGGTCAATCCGGTCTTGAGTGTTAACTCGAAAGGCCAGACTAATGGGGTGGACGCACTTAAGGTTAATTATGTCAACTACTTCGATGTGTCTGCCCTGGACCGGAAAAGAGCCGTTGAGATATTCTCGCCCCTGAACCCCAAGATGGTAGGCAGCTACAGCTACAAGAGTTACGGCACCGCCAAGGTAGGCGGCAGGGATGTCCGTGTCATCAATTTCCGCTCGAATGCCAAAGAACTTTCCATCAAGGAGAGGATCCTGTGTTCAGGACAGTTGTTCATTGACTATGACGGGCGGGTTCAAAAGATTGTGGTGAAAGATATGGATGACAGGTTCACAAGATATGTCAGGAACTTTTCACCGATGTCCCTTGCCACCCCGTACACCTACACGATAACCTACGGTGAGAAGAACGGAAAAATCTACTCCGAGAGCATAAGACAGGAATTGTCATGGAGAGTACCAGAGGGCGGTGCCGAAGACCTTTACTGCGCTGAGACAAACCCTTTCCGCAACCCGTTCAAGAATCGTGTCGAGACGGATTTCATGATGAAGTTCTCGGAACCTCGGATGCTCAAGTCCGGAGAGGAGCATGGCGAGGCTACTCCGGCGTACAGTATCTTGTGCTACAATGATTCACGTGATTTCAACTTTTGGAAGCGGATACTCTCAAAGGAGATTGATTTGGTTCGATTCATGAAGGACACGGGAACAACGTGGGACATCCTTTGCGGACAGACTCAGACGCGGCAGGAGAGAGACCTTGTTGTCCGCTGTGGGAACGATGATGCCAAGGTGTTAAAGGAGAAGAAGAAGTTGGACGCGAAAGCTTCCAGGGCGAGGAAAACTTATCAGTTATTATTCAAAAAAGACTATACAGATGGTTTCAAATAGTCATAGATGCCTTATTCTTGGCAATAAAGTTTTAATAGTCATTGTATTGTCAACGCTGCTCGGACTCTTGTCCGCATGCACCGGAAGTGACAGTCCGTACGATAGCGTCGAACACTTCGGAAAAGAGAACATAGTTCGCACATCCTTGGTGTTTGACACCTTGAGGCTGGATGCCCAATATACATCCCTTTCCGGACAGTGGCACATGAAGGACAGCCTCTTGTGTTTCGTCGATGAATATGCCGTCGGGATCAAGGAGTATGACCTCAGTGGTCACTTCATGGGGGAGCATATCCGCCAAGGGAAAGGTCCTGAAGAAGTCCTGGCCGCCTCTTTTATCTCGACGTTCGACAAGTCCACGGGAGATTTCATCATGCAGGACTCGAACTGTTTCATCCATAGGTTCTCGAAAGACTATAAAAAACTGTTCTCATTGAACCAGGCCTGGTTCACCGCGCTGAGTCCGAACTATGGAGATGTTGGAAACAAAGGTTGGTCTGACCTTTACAATCATCCCGATCCGGAGGTCCCGGAAATGTACGAGTACAATTTTGAGTGCAATAGAATGCAGGCGATCGACTCCGCTGTGATAATCCCGACCATCACCGAGCACGTAAGTTACAACGGTTACGAGAAGCGGCAAAGCAAAGGATTCTGGACAGACTCCTACATATTCATCCGCTTCCGTCCTGAGGTGGTTGAGTCTAGTAAGGTGATATTCGGCCATTATCCGCCTGTCTATCACAAGAGAAACATCCCGGTGTTCTCAAAATATGACTTCTATGCTGAGAAGGATGGCCTTGCCGTCACTTTCGCCGCCGATCCGAGAATATTCCTGATGGACTATGACGGCAATGTCACCGGCTCGTTCGGCTTTTCTGAGAAGGGTATCTCTGGAAAGTACCCTGAAACCACATCTTTCGAGGAATACGAATCCAAGTGCAAGAAAATGAGGAAAGAACACGGTTATTATGACAGGCTTGTCAAATGCGGTGACTACATTTTCCGGACCTGTCGTCTGGACAAGGCCGCCGGGACAATTCTCCAGATTTATGATGGAAACTATAATCTTGTCGGACGGGTTCCAGTCAGTGACGGTTTTGAAGTGATTGGTGAATATGATGGCACCTATTACGCTTACGACAGCCTTGATCTGGATTCAGAGCAGTTTGTCTTTCTAAGTTTCAAGATATAATCATATTATGCGATATCATTCATTGGCTCTTGATATAAGAAGAGTGGCTCATTTGCTAATGTTTCTACTCTTAATGAGCAATTATTGTTTTGGACAGGAAAGAGATTCAACATCCCGATATAATCCTGAACTAAGGTTCTTGGAAAAAAGAATCATCGATTATGGGCATATAAAAGCGAAAGATCAAATTACTATAAATGTGCAATTTGAAAATGCTGGGTTGGCCCCATTATGTATATTAGGTGTAACAACGACATGCAATTGCACAAAAGCTCAGACTGATAAGAAACTATACGAACATAACGAAAAAGGTAAAGTTCAGGTTCAAATCGATGCTGAAGGTAAATATGGCCCACAAACAGCTGTAATCAGAATAACCACAAATGCTGATAGACCGCAAAGCATAGTCAGGATAGACTATTATGTAGAGAATTGAATCGAGGGCTTCAAATGACAATAATAAAAGGTGGTTACAGTAGAGAAAATCTATAACCTTAATGCGCATATTCCGTAAATATTTGGTAAATTAGCGAACACTAAAAGGTTAGAACACGATGAACCTTAACCATAGAATAACCACGGCTGCGGTCGGCATATTCATTCTCCTTCTTGGGGCAACGCCTCTCTGGGCGCAGCGGCGGATGTCGCTTTCGGAGGCGATCGGGACGGCGCGGAGCCAGTCGGTGGCGGCGCTGGAGGCGAAGCACGCCTTTGTTTCGACCTATTGGGCGTACCGATCCTATCAGGCGAGCCGACTGCCGTCGCTTGTGTTGTACGGCAACCTGATGAACTTCGACCGGTCGCTCACCTTGCTGCAAAGCTACGAGGATGGCTCCTTCCGCTACGCCAGCACCTACAACCTCCAGAACAGCCTCGGGCTTCAGGTCGCCCAGAATGTCACCTTCACCGGCGGAAGACTCTACGTCTATTCCGACCTCTCCCGCATCGACCAGTTCGGACTCAACAAGAAACTGACCTGGTACTCCCAGCCTGTCACGGTCCGCTACGTCCAGCCGCTCTTCTCCTACAACCAGTTCAAATGGGATAAACTCATTGAGCCTAAGGAATATGAACGTGGCCGCCGCCGCTACGTCGAGTCGATGGAGCAGGTCACGATCAATGCCGTGTCGGCATATTTCTCGCTTGTCCGGGCGCTCAAGAACCAGGAGTCCGCGAAGGCGAACTACGAGAACACCGAGAAGATGCGCTCCGTGGCGGCGGAAAGGATGAAACTCGGAAGCGTCACAAAGGCTGAATATCTCCAACTGGAACTCCGTGCCTTGAACGACAGCATCTCGATCGGAGAGTGCCTTGTCAACGTGCGTCAGGCGCAGATGTACCTGAATTCGATTCTGGGTTATGATGAGTCAGTGGAGGTGGAGCCTGTGCTGGATGACTCGATGCCGGACATCTTGATGGATTATGATCTGGTGATGGAGAAAGCGTTGAAGAACTCGACCTTCAGCCTTGACAATCAGATAAATGAGTTGAGCGCCGCCTCAAATGTGGCGAGAGCCAAGGCGGACAGGGGAATTTCGATGAGTCTGAACGCCCGCTTCGGCCTGTCTCAGACCGGCGACGGCCTGCCGGATGTCTATAAGGATCTGCTGAACCAAGAGGTCGTGGGCCTGTCGTTCAGCGTGCCGATCTTCGACTGGGGGCTTGGCAAGGGGAAGGTGCAGAAGGCCAAGGCCGCCGAGGAGGTCGTCAAGGCGCAGATCCTCCAGAGCGAGAACGACTACCGCCGGAAGATCTTCACCGCCGTCGGCCAGTTCAACAACCAGCGGCAGCAGTGTATGGCTTCACGCAAGGCGATGGAGATTGCCGCCGAAAGGTACGAGCTGATGATGGACAAGTTCCGTCGCGGCTCCGCCACGGTGACCGACCTCACCAACGCCCAGAACGACAACGAGTCCGCGATGGCCAAATACATCACCGACTACTCCAACTTCTGGACCTACTACTACACCCTCCGGAAGTACGCCCTCTACGATTTCATCTCCGGGAAAGACATCGACGTCAGCGTAAAGGAAATGGTTGAATGATTCAGAATCAATGAATATGCTAAATACATCAACTGTTATGAATAGGCGAAAGGCTATACTGCTGTTATCAATACTATTGATAATGAGCTGCTCAGAATCAAGAGATTCAATCACCGCCAAGGTTCCGGTGGAGTTCGGCAACACGGTGAATCCGTTGGCGGAAGTTGTCAAGTCGGTTGAGATTGTTCCGTTAGAGGCTGATGACGAGCATCTTTTGGGCTCATCTGTGGATCTGAATGTCACGGAGGATTCCTACATTGTGACAGATTATCTGAATGGGAACATTTTCAGATATTCACATGACGGACGTTTCCTAAATAATATCGGCCACCGTGGGAATGGCCCTGAGGAATATGTCCACATCAACGACGTTCAGTACCGAGACTCGACCCTCTATGTGTTTTCTGTCCCTTCCAGAATCCAGCGTTTCTCTTTGAGTGGATCCATGCTTGATTTGAAGTCCTTGAATGAATTGGATCTGGGAGCGATGTCATGGATTACGGATGAAGGGGTCCTGACATATTATGGCTATGGGTCCGGTCGTGAGACCCGGTTCTCATTGTTGTCTGATGAAACCAGAGTGGATTTCTTCCCGTCAAAGGAGAAGGTGATGAACTATACTCCCACCGTACAGATATTCTCTGAATCAGGCGATTCGGTTTTTGTCGTCGACTCATATTCTGACATTATAAAAGTTTACAGCAAAGGGCTGATGAGTGACGGTCCTTGCTTCGATTTCGGCAGATATGCGATTCCAAAGACCTTCTATGAGTATGATGACTCGTTCGCGGCGATGGATCATCTTCTTGGAAGTGAATTCGCTATGCTCAGCCAATATCTTTGTGATGGTGACATGCGTCTTGTCATTATCGCTCTCCAGAAACAGGCGATGCAAAGCAACTACTGTGGCTTGTATGCTGACGGACAATGGCGCTGGTTTAAGGCCGGTGAAGTAGGGCTGGATGTCTTGGCCAATGCGTTCCGCCAGATAAAGGATGGTGCTTTGTACTGTCTGCTGGATCCGTCCCTGATCAGCACCTTCCCCGCCACGCTCCTAAAAAAAGCCTCCAACCCGGAAGCCCTTGATCCCCTTGGCAAAGATGGCAATTACGTCATCGCAAAACTGAATCTTTTGTAACCAATCAGTTCAACCACAAATCAATAACATTATTATTAAATTGAGCATCATGAAAAAATTTTTTAAAATATTGTTGTCAGCCGTTTTGATTTCTAACGAAAGAAGGGTTAAGTTGAACTGATTGGTTATAATTATGCGTAATATTGTGTTAAGTTGGATTATGTTTGTATCACTGATGTCTTGTAAAGATGACGGGGTACATCCAGTGGCGATTGAGGATGGAATGTATGTGATTGATCGTCATGGCCTGGTAGAGAATTATGCTCCGGATTTTTCCAAAAATAAGATATACGTGTACATGATAACGGGATGCATGAATGAATGGTTGAGTAGGACTCCTCGTGGAAAGATTGAAAGGATTATGGATGATAATCCGGATTGGGAACTTTTGGTGTATGTAGATGGTAGTGTGAAGGACACGTCAAAGGTTCGGGCAAAACTGGAACAGTATGATTGCAACATACCAGTGATTGTTGACACGAAGGGCGTGTTCCGCAAGCTGAATGGAATGAAGGAAGTGATCCTTTGGGGAGGCATCTATGATAAGAATGATGTTATGATAGGTGTCGGTGTAATTGGTGATGGACTAAGTATGTTTGACTCCGAATTTGAAAAAGCAAAGCGAAGAATATATGAGAGGAACAGGTAATCGTTTCTGGTTAATAATAACGATGGTATTTGTTGCCATAGATATAGTTTTATTAATTGCAGTAGGAAGAATTCGCAAGAGCGATTCAACAATATCGACAATGTTTAGGGAGCGTCAAGGACAAATTGAGGAGATAATGGAGGCTTTCATTGAAACCGACGAGTGGAGAATCAGAGGCTTTTTAGATGATCAAGATGCCGCAAAGGAGAGGGACTCATGTTTGATTATGATAATACCATTGTATCCTTGTTCTGCATGTTTGGATCGAGAGAGTCTCTTCTTTAAAAATTTTGCCGAGTTAGGACTTGTCAAGTGCCACATTTTTGTCCCGGATAATAGATTTCGGGACGCTAAGGCATTATTCTCTAAAACAAAGAATTTATTTATAAGCCCATATTCCACGCATACACAGAATGATATGTATTGGAGTAATTCGGAAAAAATCATTTATTGTTTGCAGTCAGGAAACTATATAACGAACATAATGATAACCTCGAAATATTCAGAAAGTGCTTCAGAACATTATTTCAAGCATATTCAAGAATTATTGATAAGTGGTAACAAATGCGATATGTAATTAGCGTTTCTTCATTATTGGGAATGATGGAATAATTCAGAATCCATGAATATGAGAAAGAATATCCTAGTGTCTATTGGTGTCTGCGGTCTAGTCGTGATGGCCGTAGCGTGTGGTGGAAACAAAAAGGCGGAGGAGACGAAGGACGGGAAACTGACCTACACCCCTCAGATAAACGAAGTCACTGTCGTGAAATTGGAAAGGAAGGATTTCGCCCGTCAACTCTTGTCCAACGGAAAACTTGTCGCCAGTCGTAAAAGCGCGCTGCAGTTCAGGACAACCGGAAAAATCGCGGCGATAAATGTTCGGAACGGTGAATATGTCTCCTCAGGTGCCGTCATCGCCACCGTTGACCGTCCCGACTTGAAACTGTCGCAGGAATCCTCCCGGCTTTCGCTCCAGAAGGCCGAACTGGATTTGTATGACTATCTTGTGGGACAGGGATATTCCGCCGGGGACACCACCTCGGTCCCCGCCGACCTTTTGGCCATGGCGAAGATGAAATCCGGCTATTCCGCCGCCAAGAACGATTTCGCGCGCTCGTCCTACGAGATTGCCGGAACGGTTCTCCATGCCCCGTTCTCCGGGCGTGTCGCTGACATCAAGCAGAAGCCGTTCGACCAGAGTCCGTCCGGTACTTTCTGCACGATCGTGGACGACAGTGTGCTGGAGGTGGATTTCTCGGTGATGGAGTCGGAATATTCATTCCTCTCCGTCGGTCTGCCGGTGAGGATCCGTCCGTTCGCTGACGAGACCAAGGAATATTCAGGGAAAGTCACCGCCATCAATCCTCTCGTGGATGAGAAGGGGCAGATCTCCGTCACGGCGCAGGTCCGGAACGACGGCTCGCTGATCGATGGAATGAATGTCCGTGTGATCGTGGAGAGGATGATTCCGGGGCAGCTTGTCGTGCCTCGCAGCGCGGTGGTGATCAGGGACAATCTGGACGTGCTGTTCACCTGCACGGATGACGGCAAGGCACATTGGACTTATGTCACGATACTTTATTCCAATGGTGAGTCCTACGTGGTCGAGGCCAACAAGGACAGGAACGCCGAACTGAACGAAGGCGACCAGGTGATTGTCTCCGGCAATCTCAATCTGGCGGACAACTCTGATGTGCTGGTAAAAAGGTAGGCAATGCTGAAACATCTGATAGACAGACCGATAACCGTGACGATGATAACCCTTGTCATCGTTGTTCTGGGCATTGTCAGCATACGTCTGCTGCCAGTGTCGTTGGTTCCGGATGTGGACATCCCGTACATAACCGTGCAGGCCACCTCCTCGGAACTTTCGGCCAGAGAGATGGACGAGAGTGTGCTGAAGCCTCTGCGCCAGCAGCTTATCCAGATCAACGGGCTTGAGGACATCGTCAGTGAGGCGAAGGACGGCAGCGGGACGATCCGGCTTACGTTCAACCATGGTTCGGACATCGATTATCTTTTCATTGAGGTCAACGAGAAGATTGACCGGTCCATGTCCAGCCTTGGCGATATCGCCCGGCCTAAGGTCTTGAAGGCCAGCGCCACGGACATTCCGGCGTTTTTTGTGAATATTACTTCTTCGGTCGCTGAGCCTGTCGAACCACAAGCTCAGGGACAGCCTCAGAATCGGTCGCTGAGCCCGTCGAAGCGCACCGAGCCTGAGGCCCAATCGGACTTGTTCCCCGTAACCGAGTCCTTCTCCCAGATGAGCCGCTTCGCACGTGACGTGATCAGCAAACGCATCGAACAACTCTCCGAAGTCGCCATGGTCGATGTCAGCGGCCTTGTCAGTGACGAGATTCTCATAATTCCGGATGAGTCCAAGCTACTCCAGGCAGGGATGACAATGAATGAGTTCGAGAGTTGTGTCAAGAGTTCCAACATCCGCCTTGGCAGTCTCACAATCCGTGACGGAGAGTACCGCTACAATGTCAAATTCGATTCCCGGGCTTCCTCCAGTGAAGACATCGCCAACCTCTGGTTCAAGAAGGAAGGCCGCCTTCTTCAGATAAAGGACGTCGCCAAGGTCGTCGTCCACCCGGCAAAACGAACCGGCCTCGTCCGCTCGGACGGAGAGGATGCCGTGTGTCTTGCCGTCATCAAGCAGAGCGAGGCGAAGATGTCGGACCTGAAGTCGGCCATGAACGGTCTGATGGACAGTTTCCGGAACGACTACCCTCAGTTGAGCTTCGAGATCACGAGAGACCAGACCCAGCTTCTTGAATATACCATCAACAACCTGCTACAGAACATCGTGGTCGCCCTCCTTCTGGCGAGCGTCATCATATTCCTCTTCATGAGGGACTTCCGCTCTCCGGTGCTGGTGATCCTGACGATGCCGGTGGCGCTGATATTCTCGATGCTCTGCTTCTATGCCATCGGATTGACCCTGAATATTATATCCCTCTCCGGTCTGCTTCTCGGAGTCGGAATGATGACTGACAACACGGTCATCCTTGTCGATAATATAACCGGCCGCTGGCAACGTGAAGGGAACCTGCGCTCCGCTGTCCTTGAGGGCACGAAAGAGGTGAGGGGAGCGATGCTCAGCTCCATGCTGACAACCTGCGCGGTGTTCATTCCGTTGATATTCATGAGCGGCATCGCCGGGGCGATGTTCTACGATCAGGCTATGTCGGTGACCATCGTGCTGCTGACCTCCTACATCGTGACCATCCTTGTGATTCCGGTCTATTATTACTGGTGGTTCAAGGGTTCGGATGGTTTCCGTCCGAGTCCGCTTTTGGAGAAAATCAACTTTGACGAACCGATCCGCCGCTGGGACGACAAACTTATGGAATGGTTCATCCGGCACAGGCCGGTCGCCTGGGGCCTTCTTGCCGTCTCGACCGTCGGGCTGGTGTTCTGTTTCCTGGAGATGCCGAAATCCCGTCTGCCGGAGATGACCCAGACGGACGCGATAATGAAGATTGACTGGAACGAGCACATTTCCATTGAACGTAACACGGAGCGGATCAGGGATTTAGAGAAAAAACTGACCGGAAGCGTGGAGCAGATGACGGCTCTTGTCGGTTCTCAGCAATTCATTCTGAGTCATAGTGGTGACCAAGGAATTTCCGAAGCGTCCATCTACGTCAATTGCAAAGATGCCGGCACATTGAAAAAGGTGCTGGGCGAATTGAAGGATGAGATGGAGAATGAATATCCGGAAGCGGTATATTCATTCGAAGCTTCAGGGAATATCTTCGACATGGTTTTCGCCCGGAACGAGGCTCCGCTCGTGGCGCGCCTTCGCCCAGTGAGGAACAGGGAGGTTGAGGTCGAACCGTTGAGGAATATGCTCTCCGAGGTCAGGGAAACGTTGCCTGGAGTGGCCGTGGCGGATCCTCCGGTAAAGACTGACGCTCTGTTTGTCGCTGATCCTGACTTGCTTGCGCTTTATGATGTCGGTTATTCGGAACTTGTGTCGATTCTGAGGAACTCGCTCAATGAGAACCGTCTGTTCAACATTGTCCAGGGAACCAGCACTGTTCCAGTCGTGACAGGCTCCAACGCCGCCGGACTTTCGGAGGTCCTGCATGGCACTTTCATCGAAAAGAAAGGCCTTGACGGGGAGACATCCCGGATTCCGGTTTCAAATCTTATGCGGCAAACCTTTGCCGAGGATTTGAAAACTTTGGTCGCAGGCCCGGAGGACAATTACTACCCTTTGGCTCTCGATGTTCCGTCGAAGGACGTGAAACATGTGATGGCCGCGGTGAGTGACGTCGTGCGAAAGAATGGTGACTTCGAGGTCGGCTATTCTGGTTCCTGGTTCTCCAACAGCAAGATGATCGATGAGATGATCATCATAATGCTGGTCGCCATAATCCTGCTTTACTTGATTTTGGCCTCGCAGTTCGAGTCGCTGGTCCAGCCGTTGATCATTCTGTCGGAGATTGTCGTGGATGTCTCTGTCGCCTTGCTGGTTCTATGGATTTTCGGGGTCAGCATCAACCTGATGTCGATGATCGGCCTGATTGTCATCACCGGCATCGTCATAAACGATTCCATCCTGAAAATTGACACGATCAACCAGATGCGCAAAGCCGGGGAAAGCCTTGAACGCGCGGTCATCGACGCTTCATCGCTTAGAGTGAAAGCAATCATAATGACTTCATTGACAACTATTTTGGCCGTCTGTCCATTCCTGTCAAGGGGTAGCATGGGTGCGGATCTCCAGTACCCGATGTCCCTTGTGATCATCGCGGGAATGCTTGTCGGAACCCTTGTCAGCCTGTTCGTCGTGCCGGCGTTGTATTATTCGATCTACAATGGAAGAAAGAAAAAATAGACTTTCTCCATTTTCGGTCGTTCTGATTATGGTGGCGCTGTCCCTTGTCGGGCTGGCGGCGTTGCCGCGTCTGAACATCCAGTACACACCGATGACGGAAGGCCGTACGGTCTATGTATCTTTTTATTATCCCAACGCCTCTGCGGAAATCATTGAAAGCGAGGCGACATCCAAGATTGAAGGAGTCTTGGCGGGGATACGCGATGTCACAGACATTTCCTCTGTTTCACGTAAAGGTTCAGGCTCCGTTTCTGTCAAGTTCCGCAAAGGCTCGGACATGGACGCGGCGCGCTTCGAGGTCGCCTCGGCGATCAGGAACGTTTACCCAAGCCTTCCTGATGAGGTCTCCTATCCGGGAATATCCTTGTCTGGCGGCGGACGGGTCTCGCGGATATCCTATCTCGTCAAGGGCGGGATCCCTTCCCGGGAGATTTCCAAATATGTCAAGGAACACGTCCTCAGCCATTTGGCCGCCATCCCGGGAGTGGACAAGGTCAATGTGGACGGCGGTGTTCCTTTCCAGTGGGTGATCACGTTCGACGCCGACAAGATCCAGTCCGTAGGAGTCACCGCCGATGAGATCGCATCGGCCTTCAATTCATATTACCGTGAGGAAATCCTCGGAATGACGGAAACCTCTGAAGGATTGATGACGGTGCGTCTTAAAGAAGCCTCGGACAAGGATTTCGGATCGATTCCCGTAGGTAATTTCAAAGGCCGTGTGATTCACATCGGGGACGTTGCCCAGTGGCGCTATGAGGAAGCGGTGCCGTCAAGTTACTATCGTGTCAACGGTTTGAACACCATTACTTTGACGGTGGAGATAGCTTCTTCGGCCAACCTGTTGACTGTCGCTTCCGCCGTCAAGGAAAGGATGGCGGAGCTTCAGAAAGGCTTCCCTTCGGAAATCACCGCCGGCATCGCCTACGATTCCTCTGAGTTTGTCAGCGAGGAACTCGGCAAAATCTATGTCCGTACCGCCCTCTGCATCTTGATTCTGTTGATGTTCGTGTTCTTGATCAACAGGTCGTGGCGGTATATGCTGATCATTGTCTTCACTCTGACGGTCAACGTCTTGACCGCCTTGATGATCTACAGTTTGGCAGGTCTTCAGATCCACATCTACACCCTTGCCGGAATCACGGTCTCTCTCGGAATAATCATCGACACCTCGATCGTGATGATCGACCACTACGCCCATTTCAAAGACCGGAAGGCTTTCCCGTCCATCCTTTCGGCCGCGGCCACGACTGTCGGCGCATTGATGATGGTCCTTCTGCTTCCGGAAAAGGAAAAAGCCAACCTCGTGGACTTCATCTGGGTGATTGTCATTAACTTGGGACTGTCGCTGATCATCTCCTACCTGTTCATCCCGTCGCTGATGGAATATATTCCTGTAAGAATGTCGGGTGGCAAGTCTGGGCGTTCCCCAAGGAAGCTCCGTCGGATCCTGCGTTGGAACAGGTTCTACGCTTCCTACATCGGCTGGGGGGTGAGGCATCGTTGGGTGTATGTCCTTTTGTTCATCGTGGCGTTTGGAATCCCGCTCTGTCTGCTCCCTACCCGTCTGTCTGATTATGACAAGGACAAGGCGGACAGGTTCGACAGATTTCTGGACAAGATTGTCACCTGGAAACCTTACGACAGGAACCGTCAGTTGATAGACAAGATAGCCAGTTCCTCCTTCGGTCTGTTTTACAAATCCTTGAACCGCTCCAATTTCTACCGGGAGCCTGAAAAGAAACGTCTGATCATCAATGCCGGCATGCTTGAAGGCTGTACCGTGAACCAGTTGAATGATGTCGTGAGGGCGATGGAGAATTATCTGTCGAAGTTCGATGAGATCTCCGTATTCACCACGTCGATATATTCCTACGACAACGCCGAGATTTCGGTGGAGTTCAAGCCTGAGTATGAGAACTCAGGTTTCCCTTCCGTGCTGAAGTCCGAGGTCACGAGGATGGCGATCAATTTCGGCGGGGCGAACTGGAGGGTCTCCGGAATAGACGACAATAATTTCAACAACAACATCGTCTCGTCCTCCAAGAGCAACCGCATCTCGCTGAAGGGCTATAACTATCAGGAACTCAGCCGCTACGCAGAGAAACTGATGGCCTATCTCTCCACAAACCGCCGTGTCCAGGGCGCGGAGATCTGGTCGGGAGGTTGGAACGGCCGCCCTTCGATTGAGTTTGTGCTGGATTATGATTTTGGGCGGATGACGCTCGCCGACATCAATCCTTACGCCTACTACAACGCTCTGGGATCCTTACTGTACGAACGGAAGATCGGAACTTCTGAATATGATGGTGGAGCCGTCGATGTTGTCCTCCGTTCCTCGGATCTGGACAGATACGATCTCTGGCACGTTCTTAACTCTCCGATAGATGTCGGTCAGAAGAAAATGACGCTTTCGAGTGTCGGGGGCATCGACAAGCAGCGGACAGGTCTGACAATCAGAAAGAGCAACCAGTCCTACGAGCTTGTTGTATGCTACGACTTCATCGGTAGTTGGGAACTCAGCCGTTCCCTGTCCCAGAAGGCGGTCAAGTACATGAACGATGAGGTACTCCCGATCGGTTTCAAGGCCGAGGTTCCGGGCTGGGGCTGGTTCGACACCGCCAAGCAGCAGTACGCCTGGCTGTTGTTCCTGATTCTCGCCGTGATGTACGTGATGCTTGCGATGACATTCGAGTCGTTCCGTTACCCGCTCGCCGTGATCTTTATGGTTCCGGTCTCTTTCATCGGCCTCTTCCTTGCCTTCGGCCTATCGGACTTCTCCTTCGATCAGGGCGGTTTCGCCGCCTTCGTGATGCTCAGCGGCATCGTTGTCAACGCCGGCATCTACCTCATCACCACCTACCAGTCCCTCCTCAGTGCATCGGTCCCTGAGCCTGTCGAAGGAACCACCTCTGTGACTAAACAAACTCACCGACCAGCCGAAGCGGCCAACATCCGCCTCTACGTCAAAGCCTACTCCCGCAAGATCAACCCGATCACCCTCACCATAGTCTCCACCATCCTCGGCCTCCTCCCGTTCCTCACCGACGGCCCCGAGGAGGTTTTCTGGTTCGACTTCGCCGTCGGCACCATCTCCGGCATGCTCTTCTCCATACTCGCCGTGATATTCATCCTCCCGATCTTCTGCGTTAAGCGCAAATAGGATATGGCCATGCGCTATTTTCGCGATGCTGAGAAGAAAAAATCGCAAGGTTGGATGGTGAAAACAAGGCTCTTTTCTCGGAATTTATACCGTGATTAATGTAATTGCTTGACAGTCTGTGCTTTACTAATCGTGATATGTTACAAGTATTTGATTAATGTATTGAAAATAAGCTGATTAAACTGTGCGAAATGAGAACGTGAATCTCAATTTGTTTGTAACAAATTAAGGATTAGGAAATTATATTTGCCAAAAGTGAAACTGTTTTCCATTACCATATCAATCCTTTTGCCCGACTTTGCAGTCGGAAATAATATGTTTTATTATGAAAAAGGTTATAGCATTATTATTGGCCTTGCGCTGTCTCCGGTAGTAATGGCTCAGGATCGGAATGTGCGGTTGGATTTGTTCGGGGCCGCCAATGTGGTCGGTGCCTCTTATGACGCAAGGTTCAAAGGGGATTCGGGTTTGGGTTTCGCGGTCGGTGTCGGGTACGGTTTCGGCATCGGGAACTGGTACGAGATTCATGGTGTCGGCGTGCCGGTGGAGATCAACTACCTGGCAGGTAGAGGAAAACATCATTTCGAGATCGGAGCCGGAATGTCCAACGGGGTGTATTTTGACAAGATTACGGAAAGCAAGACGGTGACCTTGCCTGATGGTTCCACGGGAACTGCTCCGAAGGAAGTGAGAACGACGCAGTGGGGAAATTTCCTTTACGCGAATGTCGGTTACCGTCTTCGCGCGGAGAACGGTCTGGTGTTCCGCTGCGGCTTAAGTCCATCGTACGGAATCGGGAAATATGGCTTGTCCAAGTCCGTTTTCTACCCATACCTCAGCTTGGGATATTCCTTCTAAAAAGAATCATACTCTCACCTGGAAGTCATCAAAGAAACTTCTGATTGTTCTTCCAGGTGTGAGAAACTATACGCACGTAAAACGGCATCTAATTGATATCTAAAGAGTTGATGTTTTAGGTGCGAGTATGTTTGCACACCTGTGAGTCAGCGGCCTCGGTAAAGAACGTTCTACAGGTGTTCCGGACTTCCAGGTGTGAGAAATCGTGTGCACCTAAAACATCATCAGCCTGACAGTCAGCGAATTGCTCTTCCAAGTGTGAATATCCTCACGCACCTCGGTGTTACGGCATATTATTGAATGATATGCGGAACCTTGGGGGCACTATATTCAGGTTAATCTTAGAAGCTGTTTTGAATTGTTTGTTTGAAGGTTTGAGAGTGAAAAACTTCAGTTTCGACCGCTTCTTCCAAGGAAGATAGCGGTGCTATCTGACTGAAGAAGCGGGAAGAAAATGAAGATTTTTCACCTCAAAGAACATTTCAAACAATTCAAAACAGCTTCTTAATAAGAATCGAAAAACTTTCTCTTGCTTCTTTGCCATTCACGGTATCGCTTCCGTGAAGAGATCATGTCTCCCGTTCGGTAACACTTTCGGCCTCTTTTGCTTCCCGAGAGTGCAGGATGCACTCTCAGGAAGCGTTTACCCCACTTATCGTCTCCCAAGGGTGCCGTTGGGCACACCCATGGGAGACATTATTCCCCTTTTACGCTTCCGAAAGGCCATTCGGCATCCGCACGGAGACCTGCTCCGCACTCTCGGGAAGCATATTCGCCTCTTTTCGTTCTCGGAGAGTGTCCGGTTACTCTTTTGAGTAACACCCACCCTCATTTTTTGTCGCCCAAGAACCAGCGGATGGGAGGCTTGTTATTATTCATTGATACTCGTGGCCATGCACTTCAGGCTTTCTCATAGTAATGACGCCGCTTGAATGGACTTGTTATGGATTGCAAGTTTAAAACTGATTATCTTTACAGACATCCGCACAATTAAGGGATTGAAGACAAAAATGTCAGGATTTGATGTATTTAGTAACATGAAAAAATTAAGTTGCCTCAGATTAAGAGAATATTTTCGAGGATAGATCTATTTTCGAAGAAG